>ERZ802830.726-NODE-726-length-32487-cov-14.2919_pt1 | contig 32487 bp, 30 predicted proteins | sample MGYA00345654_ERZ802830 | MGnify/ENA primary metagenome ERZ802830 (study PRJEB30503, sample SAMEA104212375) | marine metagenome | biome: Westerlies Biome; feature: [SRF] surface water layer (ENVO:00010504) within the epipelagic zone...; material: water... | reverse complement strand
TCGACTGATGGCATGACCATTGGCGACGATATCCTGATCCTGAAGGGCATCTTGTGTTGTTTGATAGGTCGTAGCGACCACGCTGCCATTAGCAATGCAATCACTTATCCAATCCGCAGCCGGACGATCCTGCAGACGACGCAGCATACGGTCGCGGAACGGCTCATATTTTTCCGGCGGTAGTGCCAGCTGGGTAGGTTCAAAATCTGGATCCGCAATGATGTCTATTAAATCAGTCACCATAAGGAAGTTGTCAAACAAGTGGGGCAACAGGTTACCAAACTGCAACCAACGACCGTCGCCAGCTTGTGCCGGATGGTAGTGGAGCGTTGGCATGGGCGGTTCATTTGACGGCAATTCCGGATACATCGCCCCGAACCGTTCTGGGAACTGGCGCCCGATCATTGCCCCCTGTTCGTAGGGCAGCATGCCTTGCAACATACTTGTCTCTACTAGCTGCCCAACTCCCGTTGCATCGCGGACCAGCAGCGCGGCCAGGATACCGGACAGGGCTGACTGAGCAGTTGCGTGGGTACCCACCTGCAGCGCTGAATAAACAGGCCCCTCCCTGTCACAAATCCCGGCGAACGCTTGCATGCGCCCAGAAGCCGCGGCAACCAAATGTTCGTATCCCGGATAGTTTGCCTTTGGACCGCGACTACCGAAGCCAGAAATATGGCAGTAAATTAGATGGGGATGACGCGCGTGCACACGGTCAAAGTCTAAGGCTTGCGTTTCGAGCGCTTGGGGACGCCAATTAACCAGACAAACATCCGCGCCTGCGAACAGTTCCTCTAACGTGTCGCGCTGCTCCGCATCCTTGGTATCAAGAGTCAGACTGCGCTTACCGCGACGCCACATAGGAGTCGAGGCGAGCTCGTCGATCCCGTGGGGTTCGGGCGCATCAATCACCAATACCTCAGCGCCGAAATCGGCCATGATCATGGTGGCTAGGCCACCCACTGGACCGTGGGTAAGATCGACAACTCGGACACCTTTTAGAACTTCCGACATACCCCCCAACTCCCCCTATTTATGCAATAGTTCAGGCCTCTGCCAGTTCAATCGATTCGTTAAAACCCGCCGCTCAAATCCCCAACCACAGAGAAACATGATATCCCACCGATACGGGCCGACGCGGACTTTTGCTATCGCAACGCTTCGAAAACACTGATCTTATACCTTGCCTACTATTCCCACTCAATAGTCGCCGGTGGCTTGCTTGAGACGTCGTAGACTACTCGTGACACGGCCGCAATCTCGTTAATAATACGATTCGATACCCGTTCTATGAACTCATAGGGCAAGTGCGCCCAGCGCGCCGTCATAAAGTCTATGGTCTCGACCGCTCGCAAAGCGATCACGTGTTCATAGCGCCTTGCGTCGCCGACTACACCCACTGATTTAACCGGAAGGTAAACGGCAAACGCTTGAGAGACTTGACTATAAAGCTCCGCATTACGTAGCTCTTCAATGAAGATAGCGTCTGCCTCGCGCAATACATCGGCGTATTCTTTTTTGATTTCACCGAGTATTCGAACTCCCAATCCTGGGCCTGGGAATGGATGGCGCATAATCAGCGATTCCGGCAGACCAAGATGCAGGCCTATCTTGCGCACCTCATCTTTGAACAGTTCTCGCAGCGGCTCGACCAGTTCCATGGCCATACGATCGGGTAGCCCACCCACATTATGGTGAGACTTAATAACATGAGCTTTGCCGTATTTAGATGCCGCTGATTCGATAACATCTGGATAAATGGTGCCTTGCGCCAACCATTTTACGCCCTCTAACCGATGCGCCTCGCGGTCGAATACGTCAATGAAGGTCCCACCAATAACCTTACGCTTTGCTTCAGGGTCGTCTATACCACTGAGCTTACCCAGAAACTCGGCTTCCGCATCGATAGTTAGTATGTCTAATGGCGGCATCTCTCCCGCATTAATCGCGTTATTGAACGCCGCCTCTACTTCACCCTTTTCATCTTTGCGCAGCAGCCCGTTATCAACAAATATACAGGTCAACTGCGAACCAATCGCTCGCGCCAGCAAGGCGGCCACCACAGACGAATCGACGCCACCAGACAAACCGAGCACGACGTTATCGTCGCCTACCTGTTCACGCACCCGTTCGATCGCGTCTTCCACAATGTTTGCCGGAGTCCAGCTGCCGGCACAGCCGCAAATCTGTCGCGCAAAAAAGCTGAGCAGTTCATAACCTGCCGCGGTATGAGTCACTTCCGGGTGGAACTGCACACCAAACAATTGCCTTTCGGTGCACTCCATAGCGGCGATCGGCGCGCTACCCGAACTCGCTGTGCAAACAAAGTCCGGTGGCAATTCGGTTACTTTATCGCCATGACTCATCCATACGTTCTGACCATCCTGCACCTGCAGAAGCGTATCGATAAACGCACTATCCGACTCTCCGCGCACCTCGGCATGGCCAAACTCACGTAAGTCTGACCCACTAACCGCACCGCCAAACTGCTGCGCCATGGCCTGCATGCCATAGCAGATGCCCAGCACCGGCACCCGGAGATCGAAAATACTTTGGTCAATACGCGGCGTTGATTGCTCGGTTACCGACTCCGGGCTACCTGATAAAATGACACCCATGGGTGCGAACTCATTAATCGCATCGGCACTGACATCAAAGGGGTAAATCTCACAGTAAACACCGCATTCGCGAATGCGCCGGGCAATCAACTGCGTATATTGCGAACCGAAATCAACAATCAGCAGTCGTTGGGCGTGTATATCGTTGCGGTCTAACATTGTTTTTGGGCCACCTGCACAGGCAGCTTTTTCTCCATAACGGCGCCTACAGCGCGCGAGTCTGCGTACACCCTGTAGTTACCAAGCGCTAGCGCGGACTTGGGTAGTTTGGCGCTTCCTTGGTAATGGATACGTCGTGCACATGGGATTCAGCCATGCTCGCTGCACTCACCTGAACAAATTCTGGTACGGATTTCATTGTTGGAATATCGGCACTGCCGGTATATCCCATTGCTGCCCTTAAGCCGCCCATCAACTGATGCACAATTGGACTCACGGGTCCGCGGTAAGCTACCCGGCCTTCTACTCCTTCCGGCACCAATTTACGCGAATCGCCATCGCTTTCCTGGAAGTAACGATCACTGGATCCATAGCTCTGGGCCATCGCACCCATAGACCCCATGCCGCGGTAAGACTTGTAAGCGCGTCCCTGATAAAGCTCTACTTCTCCCGGTGCTTCGTCGGTACCTGCCAACAAGCTACCTATCATGACGGCACTGGCGCCCGCTGCGATGGCTTTGGCAATATCACCCGAATACCGGATACCCCCGTCCGCAATAATCGGCACACCGGCCTCTGCACCCACCTCAGCAGCCGCAGACACCGCGGTAATCTGCGGTACACCAATACCCGCGACGATGCGTGTGGTACAAATTGAACCTGGGCCAATCCCCACTTTTACACTGTCAGCGCCCGCATCGATCAGTGCCCGCGCTCCGTCTGCGGTGGCAACATTACCGCCCATAACATCTAGATTGGGATACTTTTGCTTGATCCAGCTGATCCGATCCAGCACGCCCTTGGTGTGGCCATGGGCGGTATCTACCACCACCAAATCCACACCCGCTTCCACCAGGGCCGCAACCCGATCGTCGGTATCTGCGCTAATGCCTACACTGGCTGCCACCCGCAGTTGACCTTGGCTGTCCTTGCACGCAGTGGGAAAGGCTTCAGCTTTTGCGATGTCTTTGACCGTAACCATGCCGGTAAGCTGCCCATCGTCTCCAACCAATAGTACTTTTTCGATTCGATGTTCGTGGAGCAGGCGGCGTATCTCATTAAAGTCAGTGCCTTCCTTAGCCGTTACCAGACGCTCCCGTGGCGTCATGATGTCAGCGACACTAACCCCGGTGCGTTGTTCAAAACGCACATCTCGACTAGTGATGATACCAACCAACTTAGATCCTTCGACTACTGGCACTCCGGAAATACCGTGATCCGAGGTAAGGTTGAACAGCTCTTCCATTGACGCCGATGGGTTAATACTTACCGGGTCACGGATAATCCCAGACTCGAATTTCTTAACAGCACGAACCTCCCGCGCCTGTTGTTCGAGCTGCATATTTTTATGCACTACGCCAATACCGCCTTCTTGCGCTATCGCGATGGCTAAACGTGCCTCGGTGACGGTATCCATTGCCGACGACACCATGGGAATATTCAACGCAATATTTCGCGACACCTGAGAATTCAAGGTCACTTCAGAAGGCAAGATTTGTGAATAGGCCGGCAGGAGGAGAACGTCGTCGAAGGTGAGCGCGTCAGTGGCAATACGCAACATTGAGAACCCCGCAAAAGTAAGATTTTAGCGACCCGTCGGGCATAAGTAAATGCGAGCCGTGCTGATCAGCCATCGAGGTTTCGCTTTATCGACTGCTCGCACAACAGCATTAGGCTTTGTCTGCGGTTCGGCCTAAACTCCACTCTGCCCATTTATCGTTGAGACATGAAAGAGGAAAGCCAACAACGCAGCGTCGTAACCGTCAGCCAGCTTAATCGCGAGGCCAGGGTGACGATCGAACAGCGCTTTAGTCAGGTCTGGGTCACCGGCGAACTCTCAAACTTCGCCCGGCCGCGCTCGGGGCACTGGTATTTCACCCTCAAAGACAACAATGCCCAAGTGCGCTGTGCCATGTTCGCAAATCGCAACCAGCGGGTCAGCATGCAGCCCAGCGATGGTCAGCAGGTGCTGATTCGCGGCCGGGTGAGCCTGTACGAAAACCGCGGGGACTTTCAAATCATTGTCGAGCAGATGGAGCCTGCAGGCGCAGGCGCGCTACGACAGGCTTTCGATGCGTTAAAGCTGAAACTCGCAAGCGAGGGGCTATTCGCCACCGAGCACAAACAGGCCCTACCTCAACAACCCGAGACAGCGGTCATTGTATCCTCTGCATCAGGGGCCGCAGTGCACGATGTGTTGGCCGTATGGCGCCGCCGTTATCCGCGACTGCAAGTAACACTCATCCCCACCGCTGTGCAGGGTGCCGAGGCAGAACCGCAAATTCTGGCAGCGCTGGCCAAGGCTGAGAACTTGCAGCCGGATGTCATCTTACTGACCAGGGGCGGCGGTTCCTTAGAAGATTTATGGTGTTTTAATCTAGAATCCGTGGCACGGGCAATTTACGCCCTCACTACGCCGGTCGTATCGGCAATAGGCCACGAGATCGATGTAACAATCGCCGATTTTGTCGCCGACTTACGCGCACCAACACCCTCTGCAGCGGCCGAGTTAATGGTGCCTGATGCAAATGATCTATCCGACAACGTCGACGCTCTGTACCGGCACTTAAGAAATTTAACCCGCAACCAGCTGCGCCACCAGAGTCTGCTACTGCACAATACCGCGTTACAGCTGGTTAGCCCCCAAACTCACATACAACAGAACTGGCAACGTCTCGATGATTTGCGTCGACGTGCAACCGCAGCTGCCGAGGGCACTGTGCGCACACTCGAATCCCAGCTAGGTAAAACTGAGGGTAGACTGCACCTTCAGGGACCGACGCCCCGGCTGCAGTTGGCGCGCCAGCAATTAGCAGCTGCACAACAGCTATTGCAGAACCGCTGCCAACAAAGGTTAAACCAATATCAGACCCGCCTTGCTAATTTGGTGCGCATGCTTGAAGGCGTGAGTCCGTTGCCGACGCTTGCGCGCGGCTATGCAATTGTGCGCTCAACAGAAGGTCGGGTAATTGAATCCGCAGATGCCCTTAACGCCGGCGACCGAGTAACCGCGCAGTTTGCCAAGGGCACTGTCACCGCAGTAGTGGAGAATATTGACCCAATGGCATCACTGCAATCAGGAAACTTATATCCCAATGAATAACTCTATCGCGCCGCGCTTGTGGAACCATTTGCAAAGGGCAGTCGTACTAACCGCAGCATTAGTCGGTATTATGAGCATCGCGCACGCCACCAACAAAACCGCAGTACCCGGCGGTGTCTACGCTTGGGCGGTTCCGGAAAACTCCGAAAACGTGCGTTTTACCGGTCGCCCCGTATTTATAGCTGGAGACACCGCCTTAGTCGGTATACCCATTCAGCAAAATCTCGGTAACGCCACCCTGACTTTTATGCAGCAAGGGCAAGGACGAACCCATACTTTTGAAATCGTCGATAAACGCTATACCGAACAGCGTATTACTCTAAAAAATCAGGAAATGGTGACCCCGAATCCTCAGCAACTGGAACGCATCCGCGCTGAGAGCAAACGCCAGCGTGCGATTTACACTCGGGTATCAAAGGCCATTGATCTGAGCGCAGGCTTTACCATGCCGCTGCAAGGCAGGACCACCAGCTTATTTGGTCACCGCAGATTTTTTAACGACCAACCGCGGAGCCCCCATAGCGGTTTGGATATTGCCGCGCCAACCGGCACGCCAATCACAGCCCCAGCCCCGGGCACCGTGGCATTGGTCGATGATCTTTACTACAACGGCAAAACGGTTTTTTTGGATCACGGCCAAGGCTTAATCACGATGTATTGCCATTTAAGTGAGCAATCCGTTACCACTGGCCAAGTGGTCAAACAAAATCAGCAGATCGGTCTAGTGGGCGCCACCGGTCGCGTCACCGGGCCGCACCTGCACTGGTCGGTGAGCCTAAATGGCTATCGTATTGACCCTCTTACCTTTCGCTCTGCCCTAGCTGATGCGGTGGGCCTGCAACCTTAGCGGTTACTGCTTTAACGTTTCGACTTACGGTGCTTTATAACCCGTTTGCGCCGATCCAGCTGGCGCTGGGTGAGCTGATTCTTGCGTCCTGCAAACGGATTTTCTGAGTCCCGCAATTCGATCTTTACCGGATTGCCGAGCAAGTTCAGCGCCTCGCGAAAACCATTTTCTAAAAACCGGCGATAGCTTGCCGGTAACGAACTGAGCTGATTGCCGTGAACCACTATTTTTGGCGGATGGGCGCCACCACGAGTAGCCACTTTGAGCTTAATGGGGCGACCCCGTACTGCCGGCGCAGGATGGGAGGCCACTAGATTTTGCAATAACCGCGTGAGCATCGAGGTCGATACCTCAAAAGCGCCAATTTGATGAATGCTCTGCACCTGATCCAGCAAATGCCCAACACCGGTACCGTGCAGTGCCGAAATCATTTGCAACGGCACCCAAGGGATGAACGACAGTCTACGGTCCAGCGTTTTCTTGACAGCTTGTCTGTGGTCGACGTCCAAGCCATCCCACTTATTAACCGCCACCACCATGCCGGCACCCGCTTCCAGCGCATAGTTGAGCACATGCAAATCTTGCTCAACGACACCCTCTTGGGCATCCAATACAAGTATCACCACATGGGCACGTTCCATGGCCTGCAAAGCTTTGACCACGGAAAATTTTTCAGTAATTTCCGACACTCGGCCTTTACGTCGCACCCCTGCAGTATCGATTAGGACAAAGTCCACGCCGTCTTTGGTAAACGGTATATCTATGGCGTCCTTGGTCGTGCCCGGCATGTCAAAAACCACCTGACGCTCTTCACCCAATAACCGGTTCACTAGGGTCGATTTGCCGACATTCGGCCGTCCCACCACGGCAACCCGAATGCCGCTGGCATCGAGATCATCATCCGCGTCTATGCTGTGGTCCAGGTCTTGGATAACGGCCAAAAGGTGCTCGCGCAGATGCTTCAATCCGCGACTGTGGCTTGCTGAGATCTGTAAAAATCGATCGAAGCCAAAGCGCCCGAACTCTGCAGTAACTTCATGTTCAGGGAGGCCGTCAATCTTATTAATCACGGGGATGAAGGCAACATTGGACTTACGCAGATACTCTACAACGTCCTCGTCTGCGGCCGTGACACCGTCACGCCCATCGAACATCAAGAGCACGATATCCGCCTCATTGACGGCCAAACGGGTTTGTTGGGTAAGCGCATCCGCCAGCACGTCATCGCCAAAAAGACCGCCGGTATCGATCAAAGTTGCCGCGCCGCCGTCAAATTCCATGCGACCGTAGCGGCGATCCCGGGTGAGCCCCGGCACATCGGCTACCAGCGCATCACGACTACGGGTTAGCTTGTTGAAGAGTGTCGACTTACCTACATTAGGCCGGCCAACCAAAGCAATGCTTGGCAGCATAATTTAATTCAGTGTGACCTTAAGTGCGGTCAACGTTCCAGCATTGGTGAGGGTATAGAGCATATCGTCCGCGATAATCGGTTGCGTACGCAAACCCTTACCACCTAGCTTACGGCGGCCCACCAAGCGACCATCCCGTTGCGCCATAATGTGGAGATACCCCTCTTCATCGCCTGCAACCACGTAGTTAGAAAATGCCAATGGTGCAGTAAGCTTGCGCCGTGCAAACGCAGCCTGTTGCCAGTTAATCTCACCGTTATCTTTGTCAATGGCGCTAACAGTGTCATCGGCGTCAACCACATATATCTGGCCATAGCCTTGAGCCATATCGAGGAACCCTGACAATTCCTGCTCCCACATCGGACGGCCCTCGCGACGACTAATCGCTGCAACACGCCCTTGGTAGGCGAACGCATACATCGACGCGCCATCCAATTCAATGCGCGCATCCACATCAACAATACGATCTAGTTCCGAGCGCCCCTCAGGCAACATAACTCGTTGCTCCCACATCGGCTCACCATTTTCGGCGCGTAGCGCGACAACCTTACCGTTGGCAAAACCCGAATACAGCACACCTTGGTCAAAAACGGGCACACTGGTTCCACGTAGGGTAAGTAAAGGCATTTGACTGTCGTAGGTCCATGCTACTGCCCCAGTATCCGCATCCAACGCACTGATTCGATCATCAATGGTTTGGACGTAGACCTTGCCATTGCCGGTAGTAGGCGCTGACCCAACTTCAGTGCCAACCCGCGTACGCCAACGTTCAGAGCCATCCGCCACATCTAATGCCACAACTTCGCCATGAGTCGTACCCATCAAAACCAGACCCTCACCGACGCCAACACCACCACTCACAAACGCCGGATCGCGTCGATCAAGAAGCCGCTTGATACCAAAACCAGAGCGCTCTAATGCAGCGTACTGCTGTTGCCAAATCGGCTTGCCGGTAAACCGGTCAAATGCAGCCAACGCACCGTATCCGTCAGCCGCAATAATACGATCAGCAACCACGCCCGGCACCAGCCGTATGTATTTTTTCCCCAGCCCGTCGCCAACCTTGCGCTGCCATTCCACAGAAACCCGCACTTCGGCGTCAAACGGCTCAAGCTTGGCGGGTTTTGTTTCATCCGCCTTTGAGTCATCCCCAACCCCGGGTATCCAGCTGAACCAGCTACAGCCCCCCAAGGCCATCGCCATAAGCAATAGCACAAACACGCGATTCGTCGTGAAATTACTCATTCGTTGTTCCCAACTCAGCATCCGCCGCGGCGTCACTCAACGCTTGCTCCGCCTTCCGCAGCGCATCATCAAGCGTGTCCTGCAGCGGTACATATTCACCATTTGCCGGTGCCACCGTATCTAGCTTGATCTTTAGAATGGGTCTGTCCTGGCCTTCTACAAGCGCGTCCATTGCAGCACTGTAGGCCTCATGAGCCTGCGCCACGTTGTCTGTCGCCATATGGATATCACCCTGAACCTCTAACGCCCATGAGCGGTACCCGGGATTTTTTACTTGAGCCAGCTGCGCTAACGCTTCGTCACTGCGTTTTAGCCCTTGCATCACTCTAGCAAGACGAATACGCACAAGATCCGCAAGCAGGGCCTCGTCAGCGACCTCAATCGCGGCGATGAGTGCCTGCTCGGCATCTTCCAACCGCGATTCTTCGGCAGCCACTGCCGCGCGCTGCAGTAATACCAATGCGTGCTGGGCAGTATCCGGAAACTGCTCAACCAACGTTTGTCCGATCTCATCGCGCTCAAGAGCGTCTGCTTGTTGATAATTCACTAGCGCGGCAGTGCTCGCCTCAGCGTTCTCGCGCGCAGAGTCAGAATAGGATCGGTAGCCTACAAATCCACCAAGCGCCAACACACCCACTATCAATACATTAATGCCGTTAGCAACTAACCATGAGCGCAACCGCGCGGCTTGTTCTTCATCGCTGAGGTATTCTGCCACTCGTCCAGTCTCCACTTATCTTTCTTAGTTGGTGTAAAGCGTCGTTTCCTTCGCTTGCCGCCGAGCGCGCATTTTGTCACAACTCGCGGCTAGGGTGTCTGCTTAAATCTGCTGCAGTTGGTTTAACGCCTCGCCCGCCGGCAACTGCCGTTGTCCAATGGCTGCATCGCGCAAGTGCTTAATGACTAACTCATCCTCCTGAGTTTCCGCGCCGCACAGTAGCGCCCAAGTCGCACCACTGGCGTCCGCGCGCTTGAACTGCTTCTTTAATTGGCCACCACCCATGTGCACTCGCACACGCAAATCCGGAGCAGCCTCGCGCAGTCGTTGCGCACATTGCATGGCCGCGCCTAGACAATCTGCGTTGGTAACACAAACGTAAACATCTGCCGAGATATCGCTGCGGTCCGGCTGCGCCAATTCATGCAACAACATCACTCGATCTAAGCCGATCGCAAAACCAACCGCTGGCGTATCGCGCCCACCCAAACGCTCCACCAAACCGTCATACCGACCTCCGGCGCATACAGCACCCTGTGCGCCTAAATCGTCGGTTACCCACTCAAATACCGTGTGGGTGTAATAATCTAGCCCGCGCACAAGGTTTGGATTCAACTGGTATGGAATACCCAGCTGTTGCAATAACGACTGTAGCGCTTGGAAATGCTCCAAACCGTCAGCATCCACAAAGTCCAGCAACTGCGGCGCATCTTGGAGTATCGCCTGAGTGCTCGCGATTTTGCTGTCAAGAATACGCAGCGGGTTGCTCTGCAAGCGGCGCTGGCTGTCTGGATCTAGCGCCTCAGCATGCGGCTGCAAGTAATCCAGTAACGCCTGTCGAAACGCTAGACGCGCAGCACCAGAGCCCAGAGTATTAAGTTGCAGATGCACTCGATCACCGATACCCAACTGCTGCCAACAGGTATGGCCCAGCGCGATCAGCTCTGCGTCTAAATCTGGTCCAGCAAACCCGTAGGCTTCGGCGCCGATTTGGCTGAACTGCCGGTATCGTCCTTTCTGCGGCTTCTCATAGCGGAACATTGGACCGGCATAAAATACCCGCTGGGTTTGGTTATACAACAACCCATGCTCTTCAAGCGCGCGCACACAACTGGCGGTGCCTTCCGGTCGCAGGCTTAACGAGTCGCCATCGCGGTCCGCCAGCGAATACATTTCTTTTTCAATGATATCGGTCGCCTCGCCGACACCACGCGCGAACAATTCGGTGTATTCCAGCAGCGGCAACCTGATCTCCGCATAACTGTAGCTGCGCAGTATTCGCAGAATTGTCGCTTCTACTTGACGCCAACGCTCACTGTGCGTCGGCAAAATATCTCGCATCCCGCGCACCGCTTTAACCATGAGCAGAACCTTTCAGCTGAATCATTCGCCCAAATCCAAACGCGCGATCTGGTTACGCGTATAAGGCGCCAAATCAACTTCTTGAGCATCGAAAAACAATTTGATCCCGTCTGCAAATCCTATTTTTAATTTGAATGGCCCAGCGCCTACAAACCGACGTACCTGACCCGCGCGACCAAGGTCCGCATACAGCAACACATCATCAGCACTCCGTATTTCGACCCAACAATCCGCTGCAAACTCAAAGCGCAGTCGATCATCGCCCGCCAAAGACAATTTCCGTGCACCACCTTCATCTTCACCAAAGTAAGGCACTTCGAATTCATTCTCGACGACCGCAGCATCAACAACAAATAATGGTGATTCACTTGTTTCGATCGCCGGGACGAGCTCTTGCGCAGAATCAATTTCCAGGGTTGCTGCTTCTACAGGCACGCCCAATGGTGCTGTATCCAGTGCTTCTGTCAGCTCTACACTGTCGCTGCCCGCCGCAGCTAAACCTAAAACATCGTCGCTTCCTATTAGGTCTGGCGACACCGCCCGCTCGCTTTCTACCGCGCCTAGCGCGTCAACGGTATTGCGTGTTGCCAAAGTAGCATCATCTGCCTCGACCATGTCGGTATCGGGTGCAGCCTCGGTTGCATCGGGGGCCTCAGCACCCTCATTAGGTACCACGGCCAACGGTGCCGAATCCGGTTCGACCTGATCTACCTTGGGTTCGTCTATCGAGGGCGCCATCACATTGCTAACCCCGCCTGTTTCGACGCTCGTAACCACCTCGACCCGCTCCACCGCTTGCGTGTTAGGCCGCGGGATTTCATCAAAAAAGCTTAAAAGAAGCACACAGCCAACTAAGCCACCACCAACATATCCCCATTGCTTTAACGTCAAACTGATCGGCATTTTGTTTACGTGCTGCCGAGCGTCACGCTCTTTAGCTTCGCCATTAACCTGGGTCTCATCAGAATGATCATGCAACGCCGCAGACCTCGCGACCAAATCATCCGCGTCCAGCCCCAACATCTTGGAGTAGGCACGCACATATCCGCTAACATATACGCGACTAGGCAAGCGTTCGTAATCGTCCCTCTCCAACGCTTCGATTGTGCGCTGGGTTAGATTCAATAAGTCAGCCGCCTCTATAGCCGAAATACCCAACGCTTCGCGCGCTGTCGTAAGTATGGCTCCCACGGTTGGTTTGTCTTGGCTATCTGCTACCACTTAACTGACTCTCTATGATGCGGGGCGGTATAGCTTATGAGTGAACATAGCCTTCACGCCCTTTTATCGAACAACCACAGTCTGCGCTGTCGCAAGCTGCGCCCGGTACTGACTCTGACGTCGCGTTCGGTCTTGAACCCGACCAACCAGTTGTCCGCAAGCCGCGTCGATATCCTCGCCGCGGGTAGTTCGCAGCATAGTCGTGTAGCCACGTTGGATCAAAATTGTTTGGAAGCTCTCAATATCAACATCTAGAGGACGCTCATAACCCGACCCTGGAAACGGATTAAATGGGATGAGATTAATCTTACACCTCAGATCTTGCAGCAATACCGCTAACTGACGAGCATGTTCAGGCTGATCATTCACTCCCCGAATTAAAGTGTACTCTATGACCAATTTTCGCGCCGGTCCTAAATTTTCCACGTAATCTCGGCATGATCGCAGCAGTTGTTCGATGGAATATTTCCGATTAATCGGCACGAGTTCGTTACGCAAAGCATCTGTGGGGGCATGCAGTGAAATAGCCAGCGCAACGTCCGAAACCTCGCGTAATTTATCAATCCCCGGCACAACACCAGCCGTACTGATGGTGACTCGTCGCTTGCTTAAGCCAAAGGCATGGTCATCCTTCATTACATTGGTTGCCGCAACGACGGCATCAAAATTGAGCAGGGGTTCACCCATGCCCATGAGCACCACATTAGTCACACTTTCGCCGCGAGACTGGAGCGCTTGATTCGCAAGAATCATCTGCCCAACAATATCTGCGGGCGCCAAGTTGCCATTAAAACCCTGCTTGCCCGTAGAACAAAAGCTGCAATCTAGAACGCAACCAATCTGTGACGATACACACAACGTGTTGCGGCCTCTTTCCGGAATTAACACCATTTCGACAAGATCGCCGCTCTCTACCCGCAACAGCCACTTAATCGTGCCGTCTACCGACACTAATTGTCGCTCCACTTCGGGCAATGCAAACTGGCAATTGTCCGCCAGCCATTCACGCATGCGTAGGGGCAGATCTGTCATGGCAGCAAAATCAGTCTGGTCTTGGTGATAAACCCATTTCATCAACTGCCGACCACGAAAAGCCTGCAGCCCTTGCTCGACGAACAAGTTTTCGAGCTGAGTACGGTCAAAACCGTAAAGGTTCTGCAGGCTCTGCATGACGACTAGGCGTCCCGATCCTGGAGTTCGTCTGCACTAAAGAAAAATGCGATTTCCCGTGCTGCTGATTCCGGTGCGTCGGAGCCATGAACGGCGTTAGCGTCAATCGACTCCGCGAAATCCGCTCGTATCGTACCTGGCGCCGCTTCTGCGGGGTTCGTCGCACCCATTAACCGACGATTGGTTGCAATGGCATCTTCGCCTTCTAATACTTGCAGCATAACTGGCCCAGAACGCATGTAGCTGCATAGGTCGGCAAAAAAAGGCTTTCCGTCATGCTCGGCATAAAAGCCCGCGGCCTGCTCCTCGGTCAGCCGCAGCATTTTAGCGGCAACAATGCGCAAGCCGCCTTTTTCGAAACGCGAATATATTTCGCCAATCAAATTCCGTGCAACAGCATCGGGTTTTACGATCGAAAAGGTACGTTCCACAGCCATAGGGGTCTCCAAAGCGGCTTGATCACACGCCCGCAGACGGCCTATGTGATTCATTTTTAAGAAAAAACTGCCGATTTTTTAACGTGCAGCAGTCTCAGAGGGCGCACATTATACGCATGCTTAGGAGCCGCGCAATCGACCAACAATGGTCGCCAATTGCTGTCCAGCCGCATCAACGTCAGCAGCAACAGTAAAACGCCCAAAGCTAAACCGCAAAGAGGCATGAGCTAAGTCATCGGCAATACCCAAACCGCGTAAAACATGGGACGGTTCGACACTCGCAGAAGTGCATGCTGAGCCACTGGATACCGCTAAGCCAGACAATGCCAGCAGTAAGGTTTCTCCATCCACTCCTGCAAAACCAACGTTAACAATGCCCGGGATATGGTCTTCAGGGTGAGTATGGACAACCGAATCAGGGATTTGACCCAGATGACTTAAAAAGCGCTGCCGAAGTTCTGCAAGATGCGCGCGTTCGGCGTCCATATGCTCAATCATGAGCTCAGCAGCAGCGCCTAAACCAACAATCTGTTGCGCGGGCAAGGTGCCAGAGCGCATGCCCATTTCATGGCCACCACCATGCATCTGTGGCGCAAGCTGCAGGCCCTGACTCCGACGCACATAGAGTGCTCCAATGCCCTTCGGTCCATAGATCTTGTGCGCCGACAGGGACAGCAGGTCAATACACATTGCCTCTACATCGACCGGCAATTTGCCAAAGCCTTGAGCCGCATCGGTATGGAATAGGACACCGTTAGCACGGCACACCTCACCGATCGAGCGCAAATCATTAACCGTGCCCAACTCGTTATTCACGTGCATAATCGACACCATTAAGGTGTCGTCGCGCAACGCCTCGCGGACCTGCTCAGAGGAGGTCCGACCCCACGCATCAGGAGGCAAGTACGTGACCTCAAAGCCCTGCTGCTGCAAAAATCCACAGCAATCCAATATCGCCTTATGCTCAATCGAACTGGTAATTAAGTGCCGGCGCGAGGCCCCAAACGCGGCGCCCTTCAACGCCAAATTGTCCGACTCGGTCGCGCCTGAGGTCCAAATTATTTCTCGGGGGTCGGCATTAATCGCCTCAGCGATTTGCACCCTAGCGGCCTCTACCGCCTCTTCAGCCTGCCAACCAAAGGCATGGGACCGTGACGCGGGATTGCCAAAATCTCCGTCCACGGACATATGCGCCACCATGCACTGGATAACACGCGCGTCCACAGGCGTCGTGGCTGCATAATCTAGGTATATCGGTGTGGGCATTATCAGCGCCTAATTGAGAGGCCTTCATTATATAAAGCTGCAGCGCTCGCCGATAGACACCAAGAGTGAGACGCGAGCCACCTCAATCCAGCGGCGTCGGGGGCGTTTAGCTACGCAGCAGATGAATAGCAGCGGGATGCTGCCGCGAATGTTCGCGCAAGTTTTGCAGCCAGGCCGTGATGTCTTCCCAAGCTTCGATGTCTTTCTTTACCTGCGAATACGGCATTTCGTGAATGCCCAAGCCAGACTCAAAAGCCCTGATGTAATTCTGTGAATCGCGCAACGTCGCAATGAGCGGAATATCTAGACTCGACAGAAACTTTTGTAATTTCCCATACACCCGGGTATTGGTTCGTACGCGATTCGCGACGATGCCAATCTTTCGATCAGGTCGGCGTATTTTCGCCACCAGCAATAAGTCCGAAATGCACTTCATCGCTGCGTGGATGTCTATATCCGATGGCATAACCGGGATCAGTATGGCATCCGCTCCACGTGTGGCGCTCACAAGATCCGCACGCGACAACGAGGCCGGAGTATCGATAACCGCTAGATCACAATCTGGTGGCGTCCGCAGCAACCAAGTTTTGGTCACCTGCAACGACTGGGCATAACCCTCGGTTCCGGCGATCGCTGGGACACTGGCTGGACGGTTGGCAAGCCAACGCGTGCTCGAGCCCTGCGGGTCTAAGTCGATCAATGCTGGTTTAGTACCACTGCTTACCAACGACGAAACTAAGTTCGTCGTCAGCGTGGTTTTTCCAGATCCACCTTTAGAATTGAGTACTACAATTTTCTGCATGAACCGATGTTTACCTAAAATTGACGACCAAACAAGTACCAAAACCCAACGGTATCTCTCTAAGAACTCGCTAGTTTTTCGGTTTTAAGCCCCGTCAAAACCGGAATTAAGGTGTTTGAGCACGCCTCGGAGTATTTGCACTTCGGTTTCATCAAGTTGATGTCTAGCCAGCATGCGCCGCAACCGCGTAAGAGTGTGCCCTGGCGTTTCAGGATCGACAAACCCGCTCTTTTCCAATGTCTGCTGCAGATGCTCTAGCATTGATTCGAACTGCTGCTGAGTCGCTGGAGGGCGGTCCCAAATCCTTCGACCGTCCCCACCAATCAGTTCTGAGAGATTCGAAGCACCATCGACAGGGCTTGCTGCATCAACCTTAGTCGCCTCGACGTACTGAAACAGCTCGTAGCATACAACCTGCACTGCCATTGCTAAATTTAGTGAACCGTAAATTGGTGAGGATGGAATTTGCAAATGGCTATGGCAGCGTTGCAGCTCTTCATTGGTTAAACCACTGTCCTCACGGCCGAAGAGAATAGCCATCGACGCAGTAGCCGGCTGTTGTGCGAGATAAGGTGCAATCTCCCTAGCCATAACAACCGGCCATGGAATGTGACGAGTCCGCGTACTGGTGCCCACTAACACATGGCAGTCCCTCACCGCTGCGGCAACGTCATCCACCACCGTCGCGTTATCTAGAACATCCATAGCGCCGGCTGCACGCCAATCAGCCTGAGGGTCCGGAAAACGCGTTGGGTTTACTAATACCAACTGATTAATGCCCATAGTTTTCATCGCCCGAGCGGCGCTGCCAATATTGCCCGGATGCCGAGGCTCAACCAATACAATACGAATCCGATCTAACATATAGCGCTTCTATCCAAGTTTGTTTCCATCAACCGCCCCTTGACGGCGTCGTTGCTTGCGCAACATGGCCCATGCTGCTCGACAGACCGAGTGCGGGCCAAAAATACGCAAATTGCGACTAACGGCAGCGACTTTTCCATAATACGTTTGGTTTGGCGAGCACTTGGCATTAGCATTAGCGCGCCTTCAATCTAGAGCCGGATCATCCTATGCAACCCATGGCTAATATTGCCCTTCGCGCTGCCCGAAAAGCCGGCGACTTCATGCTACGTGCTATGGATCGACCCGAGGAATTCGACATCGAGACCAAGGCGCCGAACGATTTTGTCTCCAATATCGACAAAACCGCCGAAGCGATTATTGTCGACCAGATTCGCGAAACCTACCCCGACCACGGGATAATAGGTGAAGAATTTGGCGCTGAATCTGGTTCGAGTGAATTCACTTGGATCATTGATCCACTCGACGGCACGCTAAATTTTCTCCAAGGCATACCCCACTTTGCGATTTCAATCGGCATCATGAAAGGCCGGCATCACGAACACGGCATCATATACGACCCACTGCGTGGCGAAGAGTTTATTGCCAGCCGCGGTTCCGGTGCACAGCTGAACGGCAAGCGCATTCGTGTTAGCAACCGCACCAAGCTCGAGGATTGTGTTTTGGCCACAGGACTGCCGCCCGGCTGCGTCGAAAATCGCCTCGATGAGTACATGGTTGGGCTCAAAGACCTCACTGGCAGTTGTCGTGGTATCCGCCGTGCTGGCAGTGCAGCGCTTGATTTAGCTTACGTTGCCGCGGGCCGGACCGATGGCTTTTGGGAGATGGGATTAAGCCAATGGGATATTGCCGCGGGCATCGTTTTAGTTCGCGAAGCCGGCGGCTTTGTTAGCGATATCCAAGGCGGAGAATCCTTCTTCAACACTGGTGACATCATAGCCGCCAATCCCAGATGCTGGCGCAGTATGGTGCAAGTGCTCAACCACTAATCAATCCTCGCGAAACGACCTTAGGGATAACTGCCGTCAGGGTTCTCGTCATTATCCGACTCAGGCACCAAAAGATCTTCACGACTGATATTCATCGCCAACAACGTTGTGGCAGCAACGTAGATAGATGAGTAGGTGCCTACTAAGACACCAATGGACAACGCCGTAGCAAATCCTCGAATGACCTCGCCACCGGCAAATAACAATGCCAACAAGACAAATAAAGTCGTCAAAGACGTTACCAAGGTACGACCCAGTGTGTGGTTCAGCGACAAATTGATGGTCTCCACGGGCGAGGTTTTACGCAATTTGCGAAAGTTCTCGCGAATACGATCGCTTACCACAATGGTGTCGTTCAGTGAGTAGCCGATGACTGCTAGTAACGCAGCCAACACGGTCAAATCAAATGTCCATTGAAAAATCGAAAACAATCCCAGCACGATCACTACATCATGGCTGAGGGCAACCACTGCTCCCACTGAGAACTGCTTAGTAAAGCGAAAAAGAATATAGATCATGACTACAATCAATGCGGTCAGTAGCGCAAGCCCACCATCTTCTGTGAGTTCATCACCGACCGCCGGGCCCACGTAATTTGACTGGCGCAACGCTATATCAGGATATTCGCTTTGTAAGGCCGCAAAAATCTCATCGCCTAAACCGGAACTATCTGCTTCCCGCTGAGGTGGCATGCGAATCAACAAATCCCGGTTAGTGCCGAAATACTGCACCGTGCCGTTGTTAAAGCCAGTGCTTTCCAGATAGCCACGAACATCCTCTGGATCGACCTCTTGGCTAAAGCCCACTTCAAGTAAGGAACCACCGGTAAAATCTAGCCCCATATTAAGGCCGCGGGTAGCCAACGACAGCAGTGCAAGGAGTAGCAAACTAATGGATACCATCAGGGCAATTTTACGTTTACCCATGAAGTCGATTTGCAGATTTCTCATATCTTCAATGACTCCAACTTACGTCCACCAAACATGAGGTTCACCAGCGCCCGAGTGACCAGAATCGCAGTGAACATAGACGTTACGATTCCAACCGCCAATGTCACCGCAAAACCACGAACAGGCCCGCTACCGATGGACAAAAGAATGATCGCCACAAAAAACGTGGTGACGTTAGCGTCGGTAATTGTCAGCAATGCTCGGTCAAAACCTGCCTGAATGGCGCGTTGAGGCGGATGATTTTGCAATTCTTCTCTAATCCTCGAAAAAATCAGCACATTCGCATCTACCGCCATGCCCACCGTCAATACGATTCCGGCGATACCCGGTAACGTTAGAGTGGCGCCGAGCACCGACATAATCGCCACCAGCAAGACTAGGTTTGTCGTTAACGCGATATTTGCGGCCAAACCAAATAGTCGGTAGTAAAAGATCATAAAGATCAGTACAAGCACGAAACCAATCCCAACAGATTGCCAACCCCGTTGGATATTTTCGTCGCCAAGTTGCGCGCCCACCGTGCGTTCCTCAACGATGTACATTGGCGCAGCGAGCGCACCAGCACGCAGCAATAACGCCAAATCCTGAGCCTCACGCAGGCCCAGGCCAGTTATACGGAAACTAAATCCTAGTGCCGACTGGATCGTCGCCACACTAATCAGGCGGCGATCTTCCTCGGTATAGAACTCCTCAACGATCTCGCCATTCACTTCGGTTTTGCGCACACCTGGCCTTTGTTCAATAAACAAAATTGCCATGGCACGCCCGACATTATCTTTGGTGACCGCGTTCATTCTGCGTCCACCGTCATTATCCAACTCGATATTGACCTGCGGTTGCCCCGTTTCTGGGTCATAGGACTGTTTTGCATCTTGAACATTGTTACCGGTAACAATGTTCCGGCGCATGATCTCTTGATTGCGCCCGTTGTAAGGGTAGGTTTCGATCTGCGATCGGCGCGCATTCGGCAGCGCCTCTAAACGAAATTCCAAATTTGCGAATTTATTAAGAATCTCTTTCGCTCGAGCGCTGTCTTGGATACCAGGTAAATCGACGACAATGCGTTCTCGGCCAAGCCGCTGCACCTGCGGTTCAGACACGCCTAACTCATTAACTCGATTGCGCAGACTTGTTAAGTTCTGGCTGATCGCTCGGTCTTCTAATCCGCGGATCTTTTCATCGGTCAGGGTGAAGCGCAGGCCAGGAGAATCGTCGACATCGCGCTCGCTCAACTCAAAGTCCTGAAAGTCCGTCAGCGCGGCTCGAGCCTCATCTCGACTGGTTTCGTCTCGGAAGGCGATTTCAATGGCCTGACCCACCACCCAATCTCGCCTCGGCGTAAAGCGAATGCGCGCATCGATCAAGATGTCACGCATGCTCTCAGCGGTATTATTCACCACCCGCTCTAGGTATTCGTCCATATTGACTTGCAGAAGAAAGTGCGAGCCCCCAAAAAGATCCAAGCCCAGGCTCATGGGTTCGCCGCCCAGATTTTGCAGCCATTGGGGCGTCGTACTGGCACTCGCCAGCGCAACGACGTAATTCACACCGGTAGCATTCAGTGCTGCAGCGGCCAATTCTTGGGCACGCAACTGAGCTTCATCCGAGCCGAGCCGCAATACCACCGAGTCACCTTGCAAATCCCCGCCTTTAAGCGCGATACCGCCCTCACTCAACAAAGTTTGCATGCGCGCCAGGAGCGCCCGATTAGCTGCTTGGTTGGAATTTTCCTGTTCACCGCGCTGATCTAGGGCGCGAATCTGGATCGCTGGATCAGGCTGGAATACGTTCGGTGCAGCGTAGGTAATGCCGATGAGCACCACAGCGAAAATCACCACGTACTGCCACAGCGCAAACGAATTAAGCGGTGCGCTATTACGACGCGGCACGCCTAATAAAGGTGGTCCACCAGGGGGAAGTTCAGCCATTTACTTTTCGCCGATTATCACTATAAACAGACTCGTGTGGCGGACTTGTTTCCAAGCCAATCCCCAAAAGGTCTAATCTAAAGATTTGAGTGTTCCCTTCGGCAGAGTCGCCCCAATAGCTGACTTTTGCACCCGCATTTCTACCTGTTCGCTGACCTGCACTTTGACAAAGTCATCCTCGACCTTGGTGATCGTACCCACAACACCCCCGGCAGTAACCACTTCGTCCCCTTTATTCAGAGACGAAACCAGCTCCTGGTGCTCCTTGCGCCGCTTGTTTTGCGGTCGGATCAGCAAGAAATAGAAAATCAGCACGAAGCCGCCAAGCATGATCAAATTGATTATGCCCGCGTCGCCACCGGGGCCGGCGGCTGGTGCTGCATATGCGGTAGTTTCAAACAAACTCATCGTTATTGTTCCAATCATTAAACAGGGATTGCGCAAGCGTGCGGAATGTACCCGTTTCAATAGCCTCACGCAATTGGGCCATCAAGTTATGATAATAATACAGGTTATGCTGAGTCATTAGCATACCGCCGAGCATTTCACCGCAGCGATCGAGGTGGTGCAGGTACCCACGACTAAAGTTCTGACAGGTGTAGCATCCGCAGCGCTCATCGATGGGTAGATCAGAGTTTTTATGCTTAGCATTGCGAATCTTAACGACACCGGAATGCGTAAAAAGATAGCCATTGCGAGCATTGCGCGTAGGCATAACACAGTCGAACATATCCACCCCTAGGGCGACACCCCGCACCAAATCCTGTGGCGTGCCAACACCCATAAGATAGCGCGGTGCCCGCTCGGGCATGTGCGGCAGCAGCGCTTCCATAACCCGCTGCATGTCTTCCTTACTCTCGCCAACTGACAAACCACCGATTGCGTAGCCATCAAATCCAACCGCTTGCAGACCGTCTAGACTGATTCGGCGCAAGTCTTCGTACATGCCACCTTGAACGATGCCAAACAACTTCGCCCCCGGATTAACGCTGTCCTCAAGGCCTTGATCGAATGCTCTTCGAGAGCGTTGAGCCCAGCGTAACGACAACTGCATCGATTCGTCAGCCTGCCTAAAGGTGGCCGGATGTTCAGTGCATTCATCAAGCACCATTACCACATCTGAGCCCAAGTTCGCTTGCACGTTAATAGAAGATTCCGGCGTTAACTCAACCTTGTCGCCATTCACCGGGGAACGAAAAACCACCCCATGCTCATTTAACTTGCGTAAGTCGCCGAGGCTAAAAACTTGAAAGCCTCCGCTGTCGGTTAATATAGGTCCCGACCAACCCATGAACTCATGTAAGCCGCCCAGCTCGCGAACGAGCTTATCACCGGGCCGAAGCATTAAATGAAAGGTATTGCCCAACAACATCTGCGTGCCTGCCGTCGTCAGATCTACGGGCGTCATACCTTTTACCGAACCATAAGTACCGCAGGGTTGAAACACAGGGGTCTCCACTACGCCGTGAGGCAACTGCAGTCGGCCGCGTCGCGCAGCCCCGTCGGTTGTTAGCAAATCAAACACATTTGTCCTCGGATTATTTGGGCATTTGCCACTTATTTATCGCTGTCGCGCTGCAGAAACATCGCGTCACCAAAACTGAAAAATCGATATTCTCGCTCTATCGCAACTGCATAGGCTTCGCGGATTCGCTCAACACCGGCGAATGCACTGACGAGCATTAATAACGTCGAGCGCGGCAGATGAAAGTTCGTAATCAAGGCCTCGACCACATTGAACTTAAAGCCAGGCGTAATAAACAGCTGCGACGCCGCAGAACCTGGATTTAGCTGGCCTGACGCCAATGCAGCACTCTCTAGCGCACGCACAACCGTAGTTCCAACCGCCACCACACGCCCTCCAGCTTCTTGAGTACGACGAATGTCTGCAACCGCACTTTCCGGTACATGATAATGCTCTTGGTGCATTTGGTGTTGCGACAGGTCATTCACGCGGACTGGCTGAAACGTCCCCGCACCGACATGCAGCGTAAGAGAGGTCGACCTGATTCCAGCTGCTTGCAGCTGCGCCAACAGTTCCTGGCTAAAATGCAAACCCGCTGTAGGAGCCGCCACTGCACCGGGCACCGCAGCAAAGACGGTTTGATAGCGCTGGCTGTCCTGATCTCGCTCAAGCGACCCCGCGCCACGTGCAATATAGGGCGGCAACGGTAAATCGCCATAGGCCTCCAAAAAATCAAACACCGGCAACGGAAACTGCAAGAGATAAAACTCGCCTTCTCGACCCAGACATCGCACCGACTGATCAGCAAACAGCAGTTGTCGCCCTTCCTGTAGAGGCTTGCTCACCCTAACCTGACACAGCGCGCAATCGCTGCGACCCTCGGAGTCCTCAAGCACCCGTTCAAGCAATACCTCAGCTGCACCACCGGTGTCTTTGGTGCCCTGCAATCGCGCTTTCACGACTTTAGTATCATTCAACACCAGCAGATCGCCCGGCTGCAGCAAACTCTGCAACTGCGAAAACATCAAATGATCAAGCCCAGCCGCTCGAACATGCAGTAGGCGCGATCCGTCGCGTTGCGTTGCCGGCTGCTGAGCAATCAAACGCTCAGGCAATGCATAGTCGAAATCTGACAGAATCATTGGCTTTACTGACCAAATGAAAAGGGACGACTATTGTAACTGGTGCAGGCCTTCGGCAGAATGCCTGCCTTCGTGAAAGCAAGCCCTGCCCGGGTGGCGAAATTGGTAGACGCAGGGGATTCAAAATCCCCCGGTGGAAACACTGTGTCGGTTCGAGTCCGACCCCGGGTACCAGATTCCTCCTTGCCACATATGCAAAAGCTTAAGCCCTTGTGCAATGTAGCTTTCCACTCCCTCTAAAGCCTGTCACAGGCACAAAAATGTCCACCCTTTCGTCTCGCCGTAGCAGCTTTTAAATTGGGGGGGCAGCAGGTCATCGGGGTGTAGTGAGTAGTAACCTATTGCCCAATATTTTGAATCAGCACTAATAGGCAGGCTTGATGGTAGAGGAGTTACCACACTCCCTGAGTGGCTATATCTAGGCGCGGCCGGAGGCTTTGCGGAATTTCAGGGCTGTAAACTCAAAAACCGTCGGCTAACACAGTTTCTGCCAAGCTGGCCTCCCGCGCTCGACTTGAGTGAAACGAACAGGTTTTGTCTCACTTTAAAGGTTAACTGCGACTCGTTGCATACGAAGACTGCATGAAGTTTTGATCCTTCATCTTCAATTCTACAATTCCAATAACCGGTAGTAACGTATGCATAAACTAAGATTAATCGTTGTTTCTTTAATCACCATGTCGGCAGCCTTTGCCGTCAACTCAGCAGTAGCTGGCCATCACGAAAAGGGCGAGACAATGCCGGCAACGGTTGTCGCTTTAGCGGTTGGAGCGGAAGGCACTTCCACGTTAGTGGCCGCAGTGAAAGCCGCGGGTCTGGTCGAGGTATTGTCTGGCGAGGGGCCCTTCACGGTGCTAGCTCCCACCAATGATGCTTTTGCAAAGCTTCCTGCGGGTGCTTTGGACGGGCTATTAGCTGACCCGGAGGCATTAGCCGGAGTTTTGAAAGCTCACGTTGTTGCAGGCAAAGCTAAAGCAGCGACGGTCGTGACTCTGGATCAAGTTGAGACTTTGAACGGCACTTATGCCGTAACGGTGGCGGATGGCGTTGTCTCGATTGGAGGCGCGACAGTGATCGCGACGGACCTTATGGCGGGCAATGGCGTAGTTCACCTTATCGATACCGTGATTCTCCCAGAGTAACTACTTACTTCATCAGCACTAGCCCCTTTTGAGCCGATCAATTGGGGCGTTGCTTCAAGAAGGACTGTCACCAACTGACACTCGCCTCACTGCAAAACCAGTTATTTCACTCGTGTTGTGGAAGACCTTTTAAATACGTGGACGCTAGAGAAAGAATAAGAGATGAATATGAAAAACAAATTGATGTGGTTTTACTATAGTTGGGCTTCCGTAATGAATTTAAAATATAACCCCATAGGTTATATCCGCGACACGAGTCTGCAAATGTACTTTATGACTGCATTGTCTATCGCTTGGACACTTGCGTTTTGCACATATATTGCCGGTTGGCTGAACATTGTTCCTTTGCTGTTGGGACACGTTTCTTTTCTATTTGCAGTCTTCTTTACTTACGGGATATTTGAAGATGCAAAGCGAGACGGGGCAAAGTGGTTCCAAGATTGGGATGAGAAGTTTCAGCTTGCAAAAGCATAGAAGACTCGGGAGAAGAGAATAAACTCTATCTGGATTTGGCTAACCGCGACCAAAAGGGTAGTGAAAGAAATTGCTGCTACAGAGACAAAAGCCCTAAGCCTGCGATGCGCAGGCCTTTTTACGTCCGCTAGACAGTGACTGATTATCAGGGCTTAAGGTGAATATGATCTCTCCCCTGCATTTTGTCCGCTTTGTTAGAGACAACTCTATAGCGTTAAGCCATCTGTTCTTTAAATAAAACAAGGAGCTGTATGCGCCATGAGGCTTCACTTGATTATAGTGGTCGCGCCAGCGAACAATTATCGATCTGGTATCGTCCAAACTCGTAACTTGGCTCTGGTTCGAACAAAGATCTATGAACCGTCCATTTAACGATTCAACAAACGCGTTCTGGGTTGTTTTGTCAGGTTGGATAAAATGCAACTTCATCCGGTGTTGCCTTGACCACAAGAACATGGCGTTGCTGGTCAACTCAGGCCCGTTCTCCAGACGATTGTTTTAGGTAAAGGCCGAGTCAAACTGAGTTCATGCAAAAAACGAGTCAGGCGTTGACCAGAGATTTAAGTGTCGACCAGCTGACCAACACATGCTCTCGAATAGTCATCGACGATGTTCAGAACGCGAAAGCGCCGACCATTAACAAGCTGATCACTCACCAAGTCGAGTCACCAACGCTCGTTCAATCGAGTTGGCAGCGCCATGGGCACTCTGGGTCGAATCAACTTTTTGCGCTTCTTGGTCCTTACTTGCAAACCTAACTCCGTGTATACGCGATAGGTCTTTTTGCGATTGATGACCAAGCCCTCAGCCTTCAGCATCGCGTGCAGCATCAAATATCCATAACGTGGATACTGTTCGCCCAACTGCTTTAATCAGGCTTTCAGCGCTGTATCGCTTGGGCGTTTTAACCGATAGGCCATGGTCTGACGACTAATTCCTGCCAAACGACAAGCTGATCGCTGACTCAATGCATACTGATTTTGGAGAAAGCAGACAACCTCAAGCCTGGCTGCTGGCTTTACCACTTTCGCGATACAACGTCCTTCAAGGCAGTTTTCTCTGACAACGTTTCGGCCAGTAGCTTCTTCAACTTAGCGTTCTCAGCTTCTAGTTCGCGAAGGCGTTTTATCTCAGATACATCCATACCGCCTTACTTACTCTTCCAACGATAGAACGTTCCGTTTGCGATGCCATGCTTACAAATAACTTCGTTCGCCGGCAAACCCGCTGTGCGCTCATTCAAAATTCCAATGATCTGCTCTTCGGTGTAGTACTTGCGCTTCATATCGACCTTTCCCAACTTTAATTTCATGGGAAAAATCTCTTTCGCAACGGTTAAGTTTTCGGGGGATAGGTCACTAGGCACCCTTGACGTTAACTGCGCAAGGGCCTTTCTTTCCTTCGCCAACTTCAAACTCGACAGATTGGCCGTCCGATAAGGAGGCAAACTGACCATTCGATTGAATTTCGGAATGGTGTACAAAGAGGTCTTTGCTACCATCTTCTGGGGCGATGAAGCCAAACCCCTTTTCCGAACTAAACCATTTTACTGTGCCTTTCATATGATCTCTCTACCTATATTTTTATCTTAAAATTAATCCAACACTTTTATTATCTCATTGGCAGAGCCATTCTGCCCGAACTAATTTAACAATTTGGCGACTTCTGCAGCCCAGCAATAAAACGACGATGACAATCGAATATTCGCGGCCGATCGCCGCCTTCAGAATCCAGACACCCCTCGAAATGTCCGACCACGCCTAGATATATCCACTTAGGGGGCCGGGTAACGTCTCCACCATCAAGCCTGACAATCAGTCACTGATTCAAAATATTGGGCAAAAGGTTACATAGGTGCCTACCCCCTATGGTCACCTGCCTAGGGGTGGACAAAACGGTAGACATTTTTGCGCCTTTGAAACGCTGCAGAAGGCCTGGAAAGCTACATTGCACAAAGGCTAAAGCTCTTGAACATGCCGTAAGTAGGCGCCGCTAGCACCCGATACTCAGGTGTTCTTTAGCTTTCCTAGGTATTCATCAGTGATTCCGGGCACAAAAGTAACCACCCTTTTAGCTCAAGACAAACGGAGGTAGGGCCTTCCAATAGCACCCAAGGGTGCAGATAGTGTTATTTAGTTGTTATTGGTTCTGAAGACATACTTCAGATTGGCCCTTAGAACTTGGAAAAATCAGGTGCTCTGCGCTCCTTGAACGCCGCAATAGCTTCTTGATTAGCTGGGCCGCCCATCAAATCAAAAAGCACGATATTCTCTCGCTTATAAGCAGCGCGCAGTTCTTCGCGCACTTGCGACATTAGTAGCTCTTTGGTTGCTAACAAAGACGTCAGCGGCTGCGCAGCGAGGATTTCTGCATGTTCGTATAACGTTGTCATTAGTTGGTCAGGGTCTACAACTTCGAACGCTAAGCCAAATTCCTTGCAAGTTTCAGCGTCTAGCCATGACGAGCTTAGCAGCGTCCAAAAAGCCTTTTGATACCCTATCAGTCGCGGAAAAGTCACTGTACTGCTAGCTTCTGCCGTTAGACCTAACGATGAAAACGGAGCGCGAAGACGGGCGTCTTCTGCCATAAACACCATGTCTGCGAGGCCGCATATCGTACAGCCGAAACCAACGCCGACGCCATTAACGCCTAAGACGATTGGCTTCGGAAAATCGATAAACGCGTCAAACATATCTGATAAGCTGAACTTTGACTGATAATCATCATCTCCCGCGGTCAAATCCATTCCTGCGGAGAAAGCGCGGCCCGCTCCGGTTATCACCAAGACTTTTACTCTGTCATCAGAACTAGCTTTCAGAATTTCTGTTGTCACCTCATCCCTCATTACATCGTTGAATGCGTTTAGGGCGTCTGGACGATTAAATGTCAGGGTTCTTACAGCGCCCCGGTCTTCGATGGTCGTGAGCATTTGTCTTCCTTTATTCGTTTTTATCGGTTTGAAGGAGCAGCGAGGACTAACATTGTGAGCAGGGTTGGGTGTTTCGCTGACCCATTGGCTTTCCAAAAGGGCTGGGATGATGACCGCCTAACTTCAAACATCTTCATCTTTACCGGACTCCTTGAGTTTCATAAGGCTGTGGCGGTCTTTCAAAGACATAAGATAGGCTGCGCAACTGAGTACGAGGATTGCGGATGCTTCCGCCACCAGAACTAAAGCTTCGCTTTCCTTGCTTTGCATTACTATTAAACGGCAAAGGGCCGTGATAGCAATTATGATGGGCAGCGTGACGGGTATCCTACTTGTGGAGTAGAAGGCGCCAATCATTCCTATTATCTCAACGTAGATGAACAGTAGGAACAAGTCCGGGAGTCCTACTTTCCCTGCGAGGTACATGTCATTGAGTGCTTGAAAACTAGCTACAAGGGTCAACAGCCCGATCAGTGCTAAAAGTGCCTTCTCACTGGCGATAGTAGTCCAGTGAAGCCTACGATTCAGGGAGTTTCGTTCCAGCAACTTCTCCAGCACGCTTGCTGCTTCGCTTGATCCTTCATCTCTTTTTTTCTCGTCCATCGCCCTACCCTCCTTCGCTATGCCTTTTATTCAACCATACCTAATCAGACCGACGGCGCATAACGATAGAAAAACCGCACAAACAATATTTACAGCGCCGTAATCAAATAATCGTGCTCAACAGAAGGAGTTGAACTCTTTTGGACTCAACAAAAACTTTGCTGACTCAAGATGAGAAGACCTGCGGATAGATACTAAATAAAGGAGAAAGGGGCTAGGTGTGACCGAAGTGAAGTGGTCATGGGAAGCTGCCCCAAAAGACCGGGTGATGGAAGGATTCAAGGCAAATATTGTAGTTCCATGGAATGCCGTAGCAGAATCTGATAACGACACGTTGTTAAATTATTGGGTCGTTGATGAGGCCAAGACCTGCGTGAAAGTTTATCAACGGGTTACATCGTATGCGGCGGCGCTTGCCCATTTCACAACATGCGTGGCTAACGAAGGTTGCTTAATCGAAAACGGCAAAATTTGCTCCTCGGACGGCGTGCTCATCACAGAATCCCAACAGTTGGCCCTCTGCATGCCTCGATGATCAGATTGGCCCGTTACTTTTCCCCGACCAATGGATAAGCGCGAGCGAAGTACCTCATGCAATTCAAGAATTATTCGCATTGTTAAATCCTCTTTCGTGCTGTAATTTGCGCTCTCCAAAAATTGAACGAAAATCTTATGAAATCGGAAATCCACCCTGAATACCGCGAAGTGCTATTTCATGACACGTCGTCCGATACTTTTTTCCTCGTGGGCTCAACCGTGCAAACGTCTCAAACAAAAGAGTACGAGGGGCAAACCTATCCCTATATGATTATTGACGTATCAAGTGCATCACATCCCTTTTACACCGGGAAGCAGAAGTCAGCGCAAAGCGATGGTCGTGTCGCCAGATTCAACAAACGTTACAATCGTGGGGCGAGTAGCTAACGCGCGTGTCAGCTCATTGGTGGCCTGGCGACGGATCTAATTAATCAGTCTTGGAAGCCTAAGAAAGAGGATGCCTCTTCTACGCTCTTACGTTCTGACACCACAGCGTTGGCAGGAAAACTGTCATCTGGCCAGCCAAGCGCAACAGCCTTCATAATGACTTGATCGTCGGCAATCTGCGCATGCTCGCGGACCACCGGTGACTGCATAATACCCTGACTATTGATTACCGCTCCGAGGCCACGCGACCAGGCTGCATTTACCAGTGCTGTGGTCACTGCACCGCAGTCAAAAGCAGTATCATCGCTGTCGGCCAAAACCCCGTCGTATGTAATGATCACACAGACTGGGGCGTCAAACTGACGAAAGCCACGCAGCACCCAATCCTGACGCTTGTCTTTATCGTCACGGGCAATGTCCATCGCGGCAAACAATTGTTTAGCAACCCCTACTTGACGGTCTCGATGCTGACCCGCGAACGGTTGCCCAATACGAAACTCTCGAGAATGCGGCACTCCAGCGAGATTTCGCTCGGTATTACCAGCACGAATAAGATCTAGGGGCTCACCGGAGACAACTGTAAAATTCCACGGCTGGGTATTCATTGATGATGGAGAACGCATTGCGAGCGCTAATACTTCTTTGATCAACGCCTTAGGAACTGGATCGCTTTTGTAACCACGAATACTACGACGCCCTAGTACTACTTCATCAAACTGCACTGTCTATCCCCTTTTGAGATGTTAAAAATTCTGCCCTACTTCACGCTAACCCAATGCTGAGTCCATGACTTAAATTTGGCCCTTTGGGGTCATTACCTCTTCGCAACTTTTCGCAACTTCTGCTTAGGGTTGCTAGTCTGGATCGCACGAGGCTCTGCTGTCACTTTTTACTTCATAGCTGGTCATTCAGCTAAGACTGAAGCAGCAAAAACACCCCAAAGCGCCTAATATATCTATATCAGCAAGCATTCATCAGGCTATGTCGGATGTCGATCACTCGACATCCGCTTTAGACCATGTTGGAACTTTAACAGATCATGCAATGATCAAATAAGACCCCGCCATTCTCCTCGATAAAATTGCCTGATTAATCAACTCATCCGCATTCAAGGAAATAGGTTGCTTCCAGACAATTCCAATAGATTACTGCCATCGAAAAGTATTAAGAAACTCTCTTTTAGTAAAATAGGCACGCGGTTCCGTGGACAGTTGCCACGAGAGCTCTTCTGTTGTCACGATGCCTTTTAGTCTTTCCGTGAAATCTCTCACATGTTTTGCATGATCTTTTTCGATCGTTATAGACGATTGCTTCATAGTCGCTGCATTGCTGCACAGCGCAACACATAAATGTTGTTAGATTTAATTTCAAACCTCCCCTAAGATTTCACTGCCAGCCACATAGATATTTGTGTCATCAGAGTAGGTTAAGGCGCCCCGGTCTTTAAAGTTTTAGCAAAAAAATTGATCGCCTCAACGGACACCGCCTTACGAACTTTGTCTCTGTCCACATCAAAATTTGTGCCGCACAGATCAAGTTCACTATTAAGCCAATCCACGACAGTAGTTATCCCATTGCACTCAAGGAAAATAAAATGTCCGCCGCTGGGAAGCAAAGCTAAATCAGCAAGAGGAATAAACTCGGCATACCGAATTGCACCATGCTCAGAACTTACCAATTCATCATCTCTTGCAGCAGTGATATACACCGGAATCTCGATCCTCAATAGACTCTCTTTTGTTATCGCAGATCCAACGGCTGGCGCCATAGCGAATACCGACTTGATGCGCGCATCTTTATAGGAGGCTGAGGAATCTCGAAAATCCACATTGCTGTAGTCCGTAGCTAACTCACAGTCCTTAGTCCTTTTCTCGCTGACACAGTGGGCGCCCATTAGTTCAGAGTTGTATATCGCACCGGCCAGAGCGATGACGGTATAACCACCCGACGAAAAACCAGCAGCACCAATACGTGCTTCGTCGATAACGCCAGCCCATCGCGAATCCGCCAACAAGTAGTCTAACAATACGGTTATGTCACGAGGACGATTCCATACGCTCACAACGCCTTCATCACTGTTGTCGCGCGTTGTATTTAATGGATGATTCAGCCCAGCCACAACAAACCCGTTAGCGACCAGAGAAGCAATCAGCCAATTATGATTAGAATACTCACCGCCGCTACCATGGCTTATCACAACCAGTGGATGCTTGCCGAAATCGCCTTCAGAACTAGGCACCCAAATCCGATAAGAAATAGAACGATTTCTTTCTAGATCTTCAACTGTGCCAATGTTATCGCTCGGCCCAGAGCAGGAGATAACAAAAAAAGCCAACAGCATGAGTGCGGTCCTAGAGAAACTTCTGCTTTGGCCAGCGTCTTCCGTCATATTCCTTCCTAAATTTGGCTCATCCCGCGCTTGCGCGCCAGTCCTCTCGCTCTTCACCTCAACCCCTTTTATTTTCACCCACCGTTTAAATCGCCAATCAATTTAAAAGCGTCGAGATTCATAGTTCAAAATACAGTCGCAGCCCTATTTAAGGGAAATTTTCAGACCGACGTCACGTTTTCTGGTGTCGACGGTAGCTCGCAAGCTCTGGTGCCCGAGAAGTAGACCCTTGATCTCAGCATCTTCAGCGCGAATTCCCTAGTAATTTAATGCATAAAAGAGTTTTCGGTTTTCAAAGTAGGCTTACCTCATCATGCCAATCAGAAGT
>ERZ802830.725-NODE-725-length-32490-cov-7.35678_pt1 | contig 32490 bp, 34 predicted proteins | sample MGYA00345654_ERZ802830 | MGnify/ENA primary metagenome ERZ802830 (study PRJEB30503, sample SAMEA104212375) | marine metagenome | biome: Westerlies Biome; feature: [SRF] surface water layer (ENVO:00010504) within the epipelagic zone...; material: water... | reverse complement strand
TGAGGGGGCGCTTGAGGTGGTACTTGAGGTGGGATCTCAAGTCCAATAGGTTCTAAAGGTAGAGGTGGAGTTGTCAATATAATAGGGACATCGCTAGAGGTATCGAAAACTGTGTCGTGGTGATTTGGAATTAGACTATCGTTTACTAGACTTTCATGTATAGTATTTTGAATGACTTCTTGTTCAAAATCTTCATGCGCATCTTTTATCATAATATCTTCACCAACTTCATCATTTTCTGATTCATTTTCTGATTCATCTTCATCTTCATCGTCTTCCTCATTTTCCGATTCATCCTCATCATTTTCTTCATTCTCTTCAACTTCATCGGTTTCATTGTATCCGTTGTCTCCGTTGTATCCATTGTATCCATTGTATCCATCATTTTCCGATTCATCTTCACCAAGTATGATTTCTTTAATAATCTCGTTGGATGTGTTGTTAGGTTCCTCTTTTGGTTGATAAGTAATGCGTGCTTGTTGTGTATTATTATAACTTTTGTTTTTATCGGTATCAATGATTTTTATATCATTTGGTTGTTGGGTATTTGTTTCTTCATCGTCTTCTAAGGAATCATTTTTGTTAGCATCATCAACAGCATCATCAACTTTTATAGAATCATTTTGAATCTCTTCTATAGATTCATTTTGAATCTCTTCTGTAGATGCTTCCGTGTCATCTGTAGACGCTTCCGTGCCATGAGGGTCATCTGTATAGGCTTCCATGTTGTCGTCTTTATTCGATTTTTCAGAGTTTCTTGGAGTATTAGTGGGTGTATTATTACCAGAAGACTTTTCTGAGTCATTACTAGCAGTAGTATCCGTTGTATTTACAAACTTAGATATGATTGTTTCAAAAGGTAAATATTTGTTCAAAGTGATGTCAATAGAGTTCTTGATGGATTGATCGAGTTCATCTTCATTCATGGAAGCTTTGGTTCCTGTGTATTTATGGTACATTAATTGGGGTTTTCTCCACAAAACACGAGCAATTTCAATGTAACAAGAATGGATAAATATTTTCGCGGATGGTACCACAACATCCACATCGTTATCACAATTCTTAAAGATGAGCAATTCTTTTGTAGTAGCTTTAAACACAGCAAGTATGAGATTTCCTAACCAATCACAATGACTGCCTTTCATGAATCGATCATATTCGTTATCAATAATGACACTATTCCATTGTGGAATATTTGTAAGAGTAGCTTGAAATTCCTTCAAAAGGTTCTTTTTGTTTTTATTGTTTTTCAAAGTAGTATCATATAGAGATCGAAATCCTTGCTTAAATAATGGAACGGTTTTGACCTTGAAGTTAGTCAAGTATTCATTTTTGAGCTGTATGTCCATAATTTTATTGTTACTTGATTTTTATTTTCGGTTTTTTCTAACACATAGTTAAGGAGACTACAGTGTGTACAATATGAATTTTTTTCCAATATACTTACTATTACTGTTATGTATTGTATTTATAACAATATTATCTATACAGAGAAAACCAGTAATTGAACATTGGGGTAACTCAAGAAGACGCCCGTTTTCATTACCGACCATATATATTCCAAGATTTGTTACACCACCTGGCATGACACCACCTGGCATGATGACACAATCCGCATCTCCAACTCCAACCATAAAGAAAGTAGATGTATTCTCAAAATACGAAGATACAATACCACATATAACAATGTCGAATCCTACATTCAGGAATATAGATATAAATAGTTTGAAGATTGGAGATGCTTCAATAACTAGAGACACTACTAATTCAAATCTAATCATTGGTTCAAGTAACATAGGTGTCGATATTAACAGAAATACGATATTCAATAAGCCTGTATTAATTGATGAAGATGTTGACACTTTGGCGGTTAAAGAGTATGCCTTTGTAAATGGACGAACTCATCTTATAAATGAAGATTTTAAATTAAAAGATAGATTTTGTTTCTTTGATTCCAATGATACTAATTGTCTGTTAAAGGATGATGTAGAATATATGTATCTTGCGTCTAATTATGTTAATGAAGCGAAAGTACTCATGAGTGCGTGCATCTCTAAAGACGGTTTACAAACTAGTGGATCAGAAGTAGACGCCAAAAATATTGCTCTTGATGATAACCAGCTTTGTATTTCAAAGGATCATACTATGCCGATGTTGTCAACTTGGGCAAGTAAAACACCTGATGAAGATACAACAACATCATCTGAAAGCGTTGATGAAGAAGCGCCATCGAATGTGTGTACTAAGGATGACATTGAAATTACTAAAACATATACCTATAATGGTAGTGATTTTACTACATATAATCAAGTTGAAGATATAATCGAAGCAAGTGTTTGTACTGATATATGGAACTCATGTGGAACACAAAAAGACTACAATCAAGTGATCCGTTTTAAAAACAAAAATACATCGGATTGTGATTTTGAAGATGTTACTACAAATCTAGAAGATTCAACTTATACATGTCTAGATACACAACACTGTAAGAGTGATTGTAAGGAACCAAATAAGAAGTATTTCAATCGGGTATGTTATAATCTATATGGGCAAAATGACTTAACAATTAAAGGTGTATATGAAAAATCAGTTCGATTTAAAGATCCATCCAATCAAAGTAGTTTCATAAATTTAGACGGTGAAAACATGCTTATGTTAATAACTAAACCAAAATCATTCAAAATCAGAGTAGTGGACGGATCAATGAAAGTAGTTGAAGATAATGACCGTAATAGAAGATGGAACAAGTCAGATACAAAAGTTGGTCATTTAAGAGGTAATCTTGCAGGGAGTAATATAGCTTTCTTCTATGAAAATGGAAAATACTTAATAAAAGTTGAATCAGAATGGTTATGTATCGAAGGAAATAATATTGTATTAAAATCTCAACCAAACACAGATTGGATAATTGATTTAGCATAGGGTCAAATCATTTTAGAAGGAGGTCATTTTTATTTTGTTGGTATTATGTTAATGATTATGGAAAACATGATTCAGATTGGATATATGTTACTTAGTATGTGTTGCTTATTAATTTTGATCACTATGGTTACACAACTTCATAAAAAAGACTTGAAGGAAGCCTTCAATCAACAACTATATTTTTCAAAGAAACTATTACAGTTTGATGAATCGATAATACAAGAATGTCCTCTCACAACTCAAGCTCGGAGAAGAAAGGTAAAATCAAAATCTGAAAAAAAGATGAAAATGAAGCTTCCTGGTATTACAAAAAAAGTATTATTTAAAGAACCTGTAGCTTATGGAGTAATATATGACGAAGTAGAGGAAGTAGAGCGAAGTAGATGAAGATGATCAAGAACCAGAAGAATGTAAAATGGTGTACACGGATACCTATCGATATGGAGAAGTCGAAAATGCAAATAAAGATCTATTAGTTCGAAGTATACAAGAAAAAGAATGTACAAATCCACTTACATCATGTAAACTTGAATTTGAGTATCAGAAAGTCAGAAAATTGACACCAATAGAAGATCATAGACCATTTTGTGATGATTCAGAAAACATTGTTCATACTCACAAATACAAATGTCCAAATACTGACATATGTAATTCTTCTTGTGATGGTATTACTTTTAATGGTAAGTGTTATCGAGCTATTTCAATGGAATTTTTTTTGAGTAACCTTAGAAATAGATCATGGAGAATAAGAGATCCTGGAAGTAGACGATTTATCAATGATGATCGAGACGAAAGCTTACAATTACTTGAAAATCCAAAGTCTTTCAAATTCAGACAACATAGAACAGGATTCTTTATTGTTCAGAACAATGATGATAACAGAAAATGGGGTATTGATGATGAGGGATTAAAAAATATAAGAGATCCAAGAAATCATGTTTATGTTGAAATGTATACAGTGCCAGGAATAAATAACAAGGGGCTTATAAAAGTTATCGATCAAAGAAATACCTTTTTGGGATGGTTATCCATACAAGAATTGCGTCTACCTGGTGGTGGGTTTGGTTTTGGATTTACTGGAAGTAGCCAGAGACATCATAAACTTCAGTTAACACCAAATCCTACTATGGAGTGGGAAATAATCAGATCATAATTTTTAAATGTGTATAACTTATAAATATAGTAAAACAAATATGAGAAGCTTGATTCTTATAGTAAGTTTTATGTGTTGTATACTAGTATTAATCTCTATGATGAATAAAGTTCATGAAAGAGAGGTGAAAGAATCTTTTAGTGAACAAACTCGTTTTTCAAAAAAGTTGCTAGAACTAGAAGAAGAAGAAGATGAATTAATTGATGATACTACTGCTAATGTTGAAGAACAAGTCACATTCACAGATGGTTGTGAATGTGAAAGTACTAACATGGCTGTTTTTAAAGTGGATAAAATTGAACCAGATGAAACAAAAAAAGTTCAATTTGTAGATGATGTCCAAATGAACAGAGCAGAAGTAGCTGGTACTTTAACCATTAATGAAACTCCGTTTGCTACTTTTGATGCCGCGAGTAATAAGTTAATCATTGGATAAAAAGGGTACTCTAAGTTTGGTAATTGATTATACTCGATTACACTCTTTCTTTTTCTAACACATAAGTAATAAGATGTTTTATGTGATTATTGGTATTATCGGTATTTTTACTATCTTACTTACAACAATATCGTTATTAAGTCGTGGAAGAAAAAAACAAACCATTGAACATTTTGGGTTTTTAAGTAGAATGAGAGAGCAAATTCAAAGTCAAATGGAAGCTGCAGTCGGAGCAGCAGCCGACGAAGGAGCACCAGCCGACGAAGGAGCACCAGCAGCCGACGAAGGAGCAGCAGCCGACGAAGGAGCACCAGCAGCCGACGAAGGAGCACCAGCCGAAGCAGCAGCCGAAGAGGAAGCAGCGGCCGTAATACTACCTACCCAAAATGAAAAAAACAATACAATAACAGGGAATTTCACATGGAAAAATGATGATAAATACAACAACCTTACTGCTTACAATATGAATTTAAATAGCAACATGATTTTTAAAGATGAGGTGGTATTTAAGAATCAAAAGGTATCTTTCCAAGAGCCAGTATATTTCAATAATGACATCTATTTGTATGGAAATAGTTTGATGTTTGGACAAGGGGGGTCGAGCAATCAACTGTCCATGGATTCATACAAAGATACACGAACACATATAAATGCCTTGAATAACGCATTTACAGATGATGATTATGCACTGGAACAAGATGATTTGGATGAATTAAGAAAAATTGGGTTGGAGAAAAAGGCAGAAGCCAATGAAGAGTGTAATTATTTTGATTTGAATAAAGACCATCAAATTTGTGCGAATAAGATTTGGAGACGATTACGAAGCAAAGATATCGAAGATGCACCAGTGTGTAATTGTTGTTGTAGTCCAGATACAGATGAGACAAATTGTATTGTTCAATTAATAAAATCAAACAACAAAGATCCATATGTGTTACAACTGGAAGCGAAAGGAGAAATATTGTATAAAATAATGAATACAGGTACACAAGATGATTTTGTTCAAATCAGTCTACAAAAATCAGGTAATTTACAGACTTGTAAATTATTGTTTTTTAATGTTGAAAAAATGACTGGAGATACAGATAATAGAACAGGTTTAGTAAAGATTATGTTTAATGATGAATTTGATGGAAATATAATAGCATATCCCAAAGATCTAGGGATTCAGTCTATCAAATTAATTATCGAATAAGATATTAAATGGAAGTGATATTGATAGTGCTTCTTATTGTTATTCTGTGTATTATCATGTATCTATGTAAATACAAGTCAGTAGAATCATTTACAGAAGAACCAATCACAGCTTCATTGTATGAGACAAATGGATTAACACCTTTAAATGAAGATGATCATGATCTCCAATTCGATTCACCTTTTCATCTCAAAGCAAATCAAATAGACATAAATGGGAAAGCTCTATTTCAAAAAGATATTAAATTTGACGATACACAAGATATTAGTTTTGGCAAAGATGGAGTAATAAATAGTGAACATTCGATCTATTTTCAAGATGCTTTATACACCGCAGAAGATGAAAAGTTATCAAAAACTGATTTGATGACAATAAAAAAAAATAAATCCAAAATTGAATATATTCAATCTGAATTAGAAGGTGTGATTCGTATGCAAGGAGGTGAATTTCAAGGAACACATTCAGCAAAAACTACTGGTAATGAAGCATGTACTAGCAAGTTGTGGGATATTGCGATTGGTAAACCAGTAAGCAAGTCAGACTTATGCAAAGCATGTTGTAAGAATGTAGACAACAAAGCAGATTTCAAAGCGTTCTTGACATTTCAAGATGGTAACACTAAAATACATCAACTTGTATATGTTAATTTATATAGCAATCGAAATATGTGTTCTCTTGTTGAATTACAAACAGTCATAAGTAAAACATATTCGTTAACAGCAACTCTGTTTAAAAATAACCCTTCTTATGAGTGTGAGTTGTATTTCATTTTAGAAACAGATCAAACTAAATTAAATGAAATTAGAGGAAAATTGAAACTCGATGATATCAAAGCAAGTATCGATACTACAAAGTACACAAGAAGAATTATGAGTACTCAAACAGAATGGGGGGCTATAAGTAAAGGAACTGATATCGCAACCACAACACATGAGTCTGATGTTCAAGCAAATATGGTATTATTAGCTGTTGTTCCTAAGAGTAGCGGTTCTTAAACAGCTTCATTTAATGGTTTTGTATAAGGGTTTTCATGGAAAGCCTTCAGAATATTATCAGGATCAAGACGATTATCCATGACTTCATATTTTTCCTGAGTGGTATGAATACTCTCTTTAGAAAGAGGAGCTTCATACACTTTCTCAATCATTTGAGTATTCGTTTCTTCACAATCTGTTTTCTTAAAAAGAACATTCATATTATCTGAACCAGATGCTAATTTCGTGCTTGTTTGTGTTGGAGCTCTGCCTTTCAACAGTGTTTCTTTAGTCTCATTCACATCAGCATTATAGATCCCTTCATATGACATTTGTTTTTTGTCCGAAGACAATGCTTGACCATAGTAGTCATTATCGGAGATAAATTGTTTATTCGTTTCTTCCGCAACCATATTGGTTGTTAAGTAACCATCTCTATTTTGTTGATTGATAATACCCTTGTATTCACGATCAGACAAGAATTGTTTTTGAGTGTTGGGAGCATCATAGGTAGTAGTTTCATAAGCACCACCGCCTTCCAAATTACCCAAGTTACCATCTCTCTTGGAGTCTTCTGTGGTTTCCTTAACCGTAGTTCTAGCAACATCATTCGGATCATAGACGGTCGCTTTCTTAAGACCACTTTGCATATTGATGACATTCTCATAGTCTGGTAAGGTTTCTTTGGTGGTTGTTTTCATGACCTGATCTGGATCATATACAACCGATGCTTTTTCACCAGTTACAATGCCAGTGCGAGTGTCATGAATGAAAGTTTCCTTGATAGTAGTTCTGGCCACATCCGTAGGATCAAAAATAGTTTGTTTGGCAGGGTTTGTAGTTTGGAAGTTACCAAGTTCATGTTTAGGGAAGGTGGTGTATTGTTTCGGAGTGGTTCTAACTGCATCTTGAAGGGGTGCGATCACTGATTTAACAAGGGTTTGGAGGTTACCTTCATAAGTTTTGGTGGTGGTCAAATCTCGTTCATTCGAGTACACTAAAATGTTTCTCTTACCAAAATCCCATTCTGGTTTGGACCATTTGGAGTTGTCTACATTACGAGCACCAAATTCGTCTAAAATATGTTTCTTTGATTCTTGAAGTTTACCCGTTTGCTCATTTCCAATATTTCTATAAATATTACCAGTATATGAAGTGCTATTTTTGCGATTGGTATCTTTGATGATAGTACAAGGGCGGTGTTTATTTTTGGTGTATGCACCAGTAGTTTTAAAGAGATTGTCCATGTCTCTTTCATGGAAAGTGGTTGCGCGGTTCTTTTCTAATTTACCAGTGAATCCACGCTTCGATCCTTTTTGACCCATTACAGTTCTACCTTGATAAGAAAGTTTAGGGTTACTGCCTTGACGAAGTTCATCTACTGTTTTAGGCATCGCATAGTCTCTATCATTAGGTTGAAAGCCATATTGATTCGATTCTTTGGTATATCCATCATTCAAACCTGGAGCAACATATTCTTTTTCAAAAGGAAGTTCGTTATTTTTGGTACGACTCGCAACCATTCTATCATATTCTTCTTGATAGGAGTCCTTTTTCATGTAAGGGGATGAGCTGCTGCTTTCATTGACATCCGCAAAGCAAACATTTTCCATTTTTTGATCATGGAATATTTCACCTGTTCCAGTGTAAGTTTCTAACAAGAAATCATTTCCTTTGTTCAAATCAACATTTTGTTTCTTAGTTCCTCCAAAAAAGGGTTCCATGTTATTGTGTTTGAATTCTTCAACAGGTATGTTCATACCAGAGAGCTTACTTTCATACACTTTCGGAGTAGATTCCGCATTTGAATTGACAATATCTTTATAATCGCTTGATATTACTTTGGAAGTGATGGGTGATCTGCTCTTCTTATACATAGCTTGTACTTTCTCTTGTTCAAGATCTCTAGATTGTTGAATAATTCTTTGATTGTAATGATCAGTAAGTTGTTTTTTTTGCTTTTTTGAATTTGAACTGGACGCATTTTGAGAAGAATTAGATTTGGATGCGATATACCCCAAGCCCATTAATGTAAAAAATACATACACTTCCATTGTGCCTTATTACTATGTATTAATAAATAAAAAAATTGATTTAAACTTATTCTCCTCAAATTATAACAATAAGGGGCAACCTTTGAAATAAAGACCAACTCAATAATATAAAAAGATGTATGGACAAGAACTTATGACATTCAACCCTCATCATTCTTGTATGATACCATTTGAAAATTCAGACAATTCAAAAAATGCCATGAAAAAAGTATCTGAATGTGGTGTTATATTGTTCAATAAAAACATGATGGATGTTTTGATTGTGTTTCAAAACAAATCTCAGAAATGGGGATTTCCAAAAGGTCATATGACAAGAAATGAACTCTATAAAAAGGAATATTTCAAATGCGCTAAACGAGAACTCTTTGAAGAAACAGGTATTGATTTGAGAACCCTACAACACACTAAATATGGAAGTGTTATCATAGGAAATAAACTCTTCTTTGTCATCGAAGTCAAGAAAGAGTTCATAGAAACAAACCCATTGGATGTTTATGAGATAGAAAAGATTCAATGGGTTAAGAGAAAAGAATTGAATCGATTTGTACAAGCTAATGAATGTAATGTTACACTGAACAAGTTGTTTTGAAAGCAGCTTTACATGTTTCAGCTTTACATGTTCATAACTTCAGCATCAGACTGGTTGACGAGCTTGTTGACTAGATATTTGAACTTGACAACAATAGTAACATCGCCTCTCTTGAATTCAAGAGGTTTGTCGAGCTTGACTTGCTTGACTTCATAGGCTACATTTTTTTTGGGAGAACCCTTAGTGGTTTCAGACAAGATGAACTTGATAGTAGTCTTGTTCTTGTACTTGGAGAACTCTGAGTCTTTCATAATTTTTTGAAACAACTTGCTACCAGCACGATGCGCAGCAATGTTTCTGTTTTCCGCTACATAGCGACCTCCTTTGAAACCAATACCAGAGCCAATAATTTTGAAGGATCTGCAGATTTCGTTTCCGTTGGAGCACTTGACCATATTTTATAATAAAAGAAGAAATTTTATTTACAATTTTTCGATTTCTCCACAACATCTCCAATGGACAATAGGGTAGCTTGCTTCTTGATAAGTTTTCCAGTCAGGAAGAGGGTACGAGTTATTTTCAGGTGGAAGGGCTAAAGTGTTGTTCATTGGATTGGGAATACATGGGCGGTGGTTGTCCTTGACAACTAAGCGATTGTTGATATTGGTTTCAAATGGTTGGATCGCTTTGTCTTGAGGATTCTCACAAAGCCATTCCCAGCGATTCCACCCAGTTCCTCTTAAGGTACATGGTGGGTTGCTTAAACGGGTCTCTTCGGAAGAGATCTCATCATGTTCTTTCATGTGTACAAGGTTACAAAAAGGTTTGTTGCTTGGTTTGAATTTCTTAGAGGGACATTTCGTTTGTTTGACATTGAGTCCCATCAATTCAGAATCAACATCAATAACATCCTTATCACAAACACTCGCACCATATTTGTTCAAAGGTACAGAAGGATTAGGATAAAAGTATTGGTCTTGTTGGAGAGGAGTGTTTAAATTATAATCACCAACTTTCATACTTTGGTTCATATCATAAACATAACTACAAGTGTCATAAGGTAATCTTGTAAAACTCATACTTAGTATATTTTATACTTAGTATATATTTTTTTATTTTCTTTTAGGTTGAATGCGAGGGATGCTTGAGTAATCCATCATTTGACAAGAAGGAAGATGGAGAGGAGTTGTATCAATCTTTGGGTGTTGTACAGGTTTGATATATTCTTTACCTTGTACAAAATTGTCTGTGGAAGGCGCAAATTTGTATTGAGAGCAGTTTGTAGCAGGACGGGTTTGTCCTCTAAGATCATTCTCTAAATCTACTAGATTGCCTTTTACATGGGATACATTAGTGCCTCCAAGTAAGCCAAATTCATGACGGCATTTCTTATCATGTTCATATTTAATAGGATCAAGAATGAAGTCAATATTGCTCACATTTTGTTCAAGTCTTTGTTTGTATTCACAAGTGTCATAAGCTAATCTATTAAAACTCATTTGTATTATTTTAAAGTATAGATATAAAAAATATTTTAGCATTCTCTCTTTTTCCATACTTTGTCATCGAATACATAACCATTCGCTTCAAGAAAGTCTTTTTGGTTAATGTGATCGCGAGTGTGTTCACCACCACGCACCCATTTCGATGGTACAATATGTTCTACATTTTGTACTTCCTTCTTCAAACAAGGAATCATGGGAGTCATTACATCAAAAGTTTTTTCAGAGTTGTTCTCACAGCTCTTGTGTTTACCTGTGGTTTGACCTTGAGTCAAACGACTTTCCAATAAACTTTCGAATCCACCATGAGCTAAGTCAGGTACAGCTTGAAACAAACGAGAAGACAATTGGTTCTTACACTTACCATGAGTGATTGTTTTAGGATCAGCTCTCATAGAAGAGTCATTGTCAATATGGCACGCGTTCGCAAAACCATAACCTTCTCTGTATGATTTTTTGTTTTCAACCATGAAGTCACGAAGTTTCTTTTCATTTTCAGTACATTCCTGTACATTGGTTTTGTAGGGGTTGAAAAGATGATAATCGTTAATTTTCTGACTTTGCTTAATTTGTCCATCTACCCAACATTTATCATTACCAAGACGACTATCTTTGTCAAAATACATATTATTTGTTCTTATTTTTTAATAATATAATATAAAAATAATTCATAGTTCTAAAATTTACTCACATATGAGACTCCTTCAAGGTTTTTTCCTCATTGAAGTATAACCACTTGGCAAAACCTTCTTGATCGTTTGGAATGGTAGTATTGGGTGTAGTGTAAAATTGTCTATAGGAATAGTTGTTGTCGAATACCTCATCTACACCTCTGTACAAATTTTTGTAAAAGTGTTTCTCCATCTTATCTTTTACTTTGTCCTCATCTACATCACACGCTTCACCTCGTTCAGGATTGGAATGATAATCAGATACCAACACATTCATGAAAGGATTATTCTCGTCTGGAGCAGTACATTCTTCTTTCGAATTATCCTCGAAATCTTCATGATTCTCATCATGAAAAATATCCTTCTTGAAATGATGTAAAATGAATGTCAATACACCTCCAAAGAAGATCGAATAGAATACCTTCGAACTCTTATTGAGCAAATAGGTTACAATGCTAAAATACACTGTAAATCTCATAAAACTATTAAGCTTTTCATTATAGGTCATTGAATCCTTTGGATAAAAATCATACAGTTTTGAAATGTCCAATAGTTCATATGGATCGAGAAACCACACTTGAGATGCTATTTCTTTCATTTTAATTAACCTTATACAATATTTTTTTTATCCCTATTTGAGCTTTCTCCTGTTTTTCGATCTTGGTTTCAAATTAGGTCCAGCACCACCCATTCCTGCCATGTTCATACCTGCAGCACTCTTCATCATCTCCTCCATGAATGCGTTGTTACCACCACCATTCAATTTACCCATCATGGCCATCGCCTCCGACAACAAGTCTTCATGTTTCAATTCACCACTGCTTATCTTCGAAGCTACTTTATTTCCTACCTTTGAAATAATATCACCTAAAGCACTGTTTTCACCTGAAAGCAATGATTCCATATTCAATAATTCTGAAGGATCTTTGATATTTAGCTTATCGATTTCAATGTCTTGTGTAATCTCTTGAGCTAGTTTACCAATCTTACTATTTTGAAGAAAGCTCATAGGATCATCAGAAGCCTCCCCTTCATTAAATTCATCATTCATCATCGAGTCCTTGATGTGCTTACGAGATTCAAATATGTTTTTGAATAAAGTACTCAAATCTTCATCAAAGATGTTGTCCAGTTCGTCATCGAGAGACAACTCATTTTCTTTTTTAATCATCTTCAAACACTTATTGAATAATTCATTGAGTTGTGATAACTCATCTTCATTGTCATCTTCTATCGAGATTGCTTTCTTACATATGTAAGACAACATATACAAAATGTACAAATAACATTTAATGACCTCTTTTTCAGACTCACTTACTTTATCAAGGATTTCATACACTTTAATATTTTTAAGGAACTCAAATTGAAGCATCTTATTCGACTCAACATTTTCTAAAATATCACATTCATCATAAGGCTTGATAAATACTTCAGGTTCTTCAATGTTATTCATGAACAAAGTAATATGAGCATTAGTAGATTTGTCGAACACCGCATAGTTTTCTTTAATCTTTTTCTTCAGATCGGCATCTTTGTTCTTGATCTCTTTCAGCAAATTTAAAAGAATCTTATTGAAGACATATTGTATCTTTATCAATAAAGTCATGGGTTATATGTAAAACATCTTTCATACATGCTTTAAATACATATTCCATAAAAATAATTGTTTTTTAAAAGTAGATTGTTCATTTCATTTGGTATTATTATTTCAATATTTCATTATCTCAACCAGAAATCTTGTTCTCAATCTTATACAAGAGTTCCAAATAACTCCATATAACATCTTTGTTCTTTTGTTCCAAAGTCTTCCAGCATTGTTTGAGCTTCAAAAGTAGTTCTACAGAAAAGTTAGGATCATCGCTCTTTTCGAGCTCTTCTTTGAATTCATGCTTCAAAAAGAAGTTTTCTTCCTTATTCATGATTCTTTCTTTGTATTTCATAGCATAAATCTGGAACATTTCAGCAGGTTTTTTCTCATCTACCATTTGAAGTAGTGTAAAGCTTTGTTTACACAGTTTGAAGTCCTTATCATCTGGAAAAGTTTCGATCAAATCTTTGATGAACTCTGAGAACTTTTCATTAAAGACATTAACCCATTTCTTGTTATCGGTCATTTTTTCCTTTGATTTGTACTTTATATATGTACAGTTAAAAGAGTTCCTTAAATGTTTTTCATGGTAAATCTCGTTCTCGTTTTGACATAAGTTGCTCAAGAGACATATTCTTTTCATCATCCGAAGATTCTGGAGGTGTGTTGATTTTCTGGTCTTCAAAGTCACCGCTATCATTCACATAAAGATAACTATGATCATTTCCTTTTTCTGCATCGATGAAGCTGAAATTGTCTGAAATCGAATTCTCTGGAGCGAAGGCATCAATGTTTTGCTTTCGTTCATTAATAGATTGAATGTACATAAATAAACCTTCATCATGAAGAATTTTGTTGTTATGAAAGAGCAAGGGTACTCGATCCACAAAGGGTGGGAGTCGTTCTTTCTCTTGTTCAATGATATGAACTTTAAACATTTCTAAAATAGATTTTGCTTTAATAACATCAAGAAGCTCCTTGGAATGTGCACATTTCACACTACAATATAGAACTGGTTTAAGCATATTTTATTTTCCTATGAACTAGCTTTTTAAGCCTTTTCCTTTAAAAATTGATTTAAGTTTTTCTCAATAATTGTAAAGAGAATAGACATACACATACAATATGGACAAAATGGACAAAATGACTCACTTTTATGATCTTACCCATAATAATGAAAAAAGCATTACTTTTAAAATCAAGAACATTGATGTGAGTATAGTAAACTCGATACGACGATTGATTTATACAGATATTCCTAATGTTGGATTTTATTTCAAGATCAAGGATCATTTTGTTGAAAATGATATGAACTTTATTGAAAACAAGAGTCCTCTACACAATGAATTCCTTGCTCATCGTCTTAGTTTGATCCCTTTACATTTTACAGAACAAGAAATTGAAAACTGGAATCGAGATGATTATAAGTTTGTTCTGAAGAAAGAACTGACAAGTAATCAAGATATCCAAGATGTTACCACCGAACATTTCTCTATTTTCGATAAGGATGGAAAAGAACTTCCGAAGTCATTCGTCAAGCGCATCTTACCATCCAATGAGATTACCAAAGATCACATTCTGATTACAAAGTTACGCCCAGAGAACAACGAGAAGAAATCAGTACATATCGAAGCCTATGCGACCAAAGGGATTGCTATTGATTGTACTTGTTGGAGTGTGGTAAGCACTTGTGTATATTTTAACACTATCGATGAAGAAGCTGCAGATGTGGCTCTCAAGAAGTTGCTAAAGAACATTCCATCTGAAAAGAAGAAGTCAGTTGAAGCTGAATTCAATACACTTCAAAAGTACCGTTATTTTATGAAAAATGAGTTCAATGAACCCTCGTCCTTCACCATGACAGTCGAATCAGAATGTGCGATGTCACCTAAGTTCATCTTTCATAAAGCAGGACAAGTATGTATTGACAAGTTGAACACCATTATCGAACAATTCCGTAATCCAAAAGAAAAGACGGTAACCATTGACAACATTGGCGAAATTGCGAATTACTATGTGGTTACGATAAAAGGATATACACATACTATCGGTAATTTACTCCAATCACTCATTCTAAACAAGTATATTCGTGAAAAGAAGGTATTGGAATATATTGGTTATTCTGTACCTCATCCCCTGGAGAATACATTCCTTGTCAAGATCAAATTCATCAATGATACCTCAATGAATGAGCTTCGAGAGTTTATGATCAATGCGATCGATGAAATAGTTCAGGACTTGACGAGCTTTATGAAAGAGTTTGAAGAGTTCTCATCATAAAAAATTAATATTGTATTACATTAAATGTTGAATAGTTTTAAGATCAACAAGTTTGAAAATCATCATATTAAAGATTTATATGTTTCAGAAGTTCATGGAGATGGAAGTTGTATGATACACTCCGCATTGTATTTGTATAATCAAAAATATCGTTCTAGTAAACCAGATGATCAAAAAAGCATCGGTCGCCAATTTCGTATCAACATCGCCAATATTTTAATTGATGCCATCAAAACAAAACCAAAGAATAAAAGTGTAAAAACCTACCTTTCTTATTTCAATAATATTGCTCCTACACTACCAGATGAAGATGTCTTAGGTTACCTCGAAAATGTGTTAAAAGACCCAGATGAATGGTTAGATGATCATATGATTGCGTTTCTTGAAATATTCCTGAAGGTGAATATTGTTATCTTTATGGATGAAACATACTTCATTCGTGGAAATGTATATGACAAAAACAAAAATATTATGCTATTCCATTATATTGAAGACACACATTATGAACCCATTTTTTATAAAAAGAATAAGGAAGCAGTCTATCTCATCAATCCAGAAGACCATGAGGACCTTCATGACAAAATCATGCGTGGGTATCTTAAGACCTTCCGCAAGTCCCCTTCACCATCCAAACAGAAATCCCCTTCACCCAAACAGAAATCCCCTTCACCACCCAAACAGAAAACCCCTTCACCACCTAAGGAGAAAGAAGAAACACAAGAAGAGGATGATGATAGTATACCTCATATAGAGAAATCAAGAAAGACGACTGGTACAGATTTCGATCCCAACGCATCCACATCCATAGACTACTATGAAAAGTTCATAATGGAAGATGAAATCATCTTTGAGGAGATGAATGACTTAGATGAGATCGTGTTTACTCGCATTGACAAATCAATTCCTATTCAATATTCCAAAGAGCAATCGATCAATCAAGTCAATGCGCTCTATTCGTTCATGAAGAAAGGTTTGAAAACATCTACCAGTCAGAACTTCGTAGATTTACTCAATCAATCACCCACCCCTTACAAATACATGAAAATGATTCCGATGATTTCTGCGAGCAAACAATTTATGATTGATGATGGAGACACAACCGAATTTGAAAAAAGCACTTCAGACCATTTATCAGAACTCACTTTGTTTGCGAAACAACCTTATAAGTCAATCCAACAAAAACTAGACAATCACTACAGATATTTAGTAAGCAAAGATATGAAATCTCCAGAAACGAATCAAGTACAAACCACGATTCGTGTTTGTCCTGAATTACTCGAAAAATTACTGAACAATGATTCGAGCTTCGAACGAAGTGAGATATGTAAGCGTTTCATTTTCGAAACAGATTCAAAAAGTAAAGCTCAACAAGAACAAACAGAAAGAACAAATATCACCATCAAAAAAGCAATCGATTCACAGAACTATTTAGATTTGTATCGTGTAAATGCGTCAGAATACCCAATACATGGTTATTATATTAGTAAGCATGAATCAAATCGATACACTAAATTCAGTAACAGTCCATTTGAAGTCTTCAATGTATCTACTTATTATCATGAGTTATCTCAATTGAAACCAGGTGACCAAGTAATCATTTCTTTGTTGACTAAAAAGGAAATAGCAGGAGAAGTCCAAAAGAATAAGAATGGTACTTTAGAATTGAAATTAGAAGAATCGATCATGATCAATGATAAAACATATGAGAAACTCTATTACTACACCCAAAGAGACCGACTTCATGAGAATTGGTTTTCATTAAACTCCAAAAATAGTTTACAATCATTTAAGAAAACGGAGTTGTTCAAAAAAGATCGCTTATTCATCTTTCAACCTGAAGACATTGAAGTCTTTCGTCATCTCATTCTTCCAACATTAGATGAATTCGTAATCATAAATACACCAAGATGGAACAATTTGAATGAATGTTACCATGAAATCCATAAGTTTTATAAAATCGACTTTGAAGAGCTTAAGAATGAATGGGTGGATCCTAAAATGAAAAAACGAGATGATGAAATTGTAGAATACACCAATACTGCTACACACTTGACAACACCAAAGAACACCCAATGGAAGAAAGGGTTATTCAAAATGAACAAAGTCTCTGTGTATTATCCCACCTTGAGCCCTAAAATTAGGGAAGCGGATCATTTTGTGTTTATGATGCACAAATCATTCGATCATGGTTTGATGATGATAAATGATTATGTAATAGAACTCATGAATATGGATGATGATGAAAAGGATACCATAACCTTGTATGAGAATGAATTGTCCAAAACAACAGTAACACCCAATCTAAAAGAAAAACCATTTTATGATCATGTAAACGACCTATTAGATGTGCGAAAGAAGTTACAAGAAAATTACAAACAAAAGGAACTCAAATCAATCATTTCCTATTTGAAAGAAAAGGAAAGATATATAAGAAAGAAGGAAGATATACGATCCGATTATGTAACAAAGCGAAAACACGACAAACACTACTACTTAACAGATGTAAAACCTCAAAATATAATGAACACATCATTCTTAACCAAGATCAATAAAGCCCATGAGAAACCAGAACATTATCAAGGATCAAGAAACATCGTTGATTTTGAAGAGGTGTACAATAATGTGGAGAGAACAAGAGATCTCAATTATGAAAAAGTAGGTACATTAGATACACCAACAGATGAAACGGTAACCATATCCTCTGACAAATCAATCGAACAAATGATTCATCAGATATCTTTAGAGTTTGGAGGCTTTAAGTTTGAAAAAGAACAGATCACATACATCACTAATAATTTAGTGTACTTTGTTGCCAAATTGTTTGAAGAAAGAACCAGCATGTTTCGTAAGAAGAATCCAAATGTGAAGGATTTGAATAAGATGTTTAAATCTCAAAAAGAAAAAACGAAGTATGTAGAGTACATTAACATTACGGTAATATCCTCTTTCTTATTAATCTTTGTAAGCATATACAACAAGTCTATCGAAGTGTATAATGTGAATAAGAAGTGTTCTGAATTCTTTAAGATTCAAGGCTTCCCCTTGAAAGCGCCTGTTACTAAGGATGGTTCCAAAACAACTCTCAAGTACCTATCTTGTATATTGTCCAAGGTGTTTGGAAATAACCCTAATTTATCAAACCAAGAACGAAATGAAAAGAAACTAGTTCAAGTGACAAAGTTAATCCTTCAAACGAAAATGGAACTATCAATCAAATTGAATGATGTCAAAGAGAAATCGAACAAAGAAAACAAATTCAAATCCACTTCTTTCTTTCAAGTAGACAACTCATCTTCGAAACCCTCTTTATTGAAGTTACACGAAAACTTGAAAACGGAACCAACTACTTTTGAAGTCACCAAGAAAAACTACAAACATACGAACAACATCCTAGTCCAATTAACTAAATCGAAAGAAACACCCAAACCAATTTCACTAGACAAAACGATTCAAATCACTAACCATACACCATATTCTGTACCTGAATCTTCTATCCAAACTCAAACTTTAGACATTGATCTCAATAAAAAGAGCTCTGAGTTGACAAATGTATTAAAAGACTTCGCATTTCGAATGGAAACAAATTATCAAGCCTTACAAGATCGATACATATCATTCAAAGATCAAGATATGTCAATGATGTTGATATTGAATGAAGCATTATATAAATATGGTCGCAATCATATGTTAGTCATGATTTCTAGAATTCTTAATCATTTCAATAATGAACATCAAGCAAGTATATTGGAAGTAACTTCTAAGAAAACAAGTGACTCTGATTTTGCGAAACAAAATATCACCCGAACGATGAAAGATAGTGTAGAGTTTGTGATGCTTGAACGCATTTCAGAACATCAGGGCTTTGTTGATGCGATCAAACAAATTCCATTACCATCATTCAACTATCATCCGATTTCTAAGAACAGAACTGAAGTCATGAAATCAACCTTAATATACATGTCAACCATATTGAACTATGTTGATCAAATATCGAATATAGATCCGATCAATGTAGATATGAAATCCATTTCTAAATCAATGTTAGATAATCTTTTACATAGCACAAATATGTCGGCCTTAGATTCGAAGGTAGTCGATTATCGTTCCGATGTTGAAATCCTTCGTGAAAATGATAAACAAGAGAAGTATAATAAGAAGGATCAAATGGGAGATGATGAACGCTTATTGTTCCTCATGTTAGAAAAAGTAGGATATGTACCTGAGATGGAAGAGTTTTCAAAGATATATGAAGATATTGCACCCGAAGACATCATGCCCGATGCTCATCCATCTGAGATCCCTGATATAAACAATAACCCAGAATACACTTCTTATGTTGGTGAAAATGATGATGAAGTCGAGGGTTGAGTGTATACGGTATACGGAATGTATGGCTACAAAAACGAATATTACATCATTGGTAAGAATGGTATTATTGTCCAGAAAATGAACATGGTTATTTAAAAAAAATTAGAACTACTTATGATTATTTTAGAGCAAGTTTAGATGTTCCATGAGTCTCATATATAAATATATGCTCGTTGTCCATTGTAAATAAGATCTGGTATGACCATTGTATTCATTAAGGCGTTATGTTCAACAATAATCTTGTAGCAATACCACAACACGAAAGGCGTTATACTAAGAAGTATCAACGCAATAAGCTTCTCAAAGCGCTCACGACGCCGTATAAGTTCCATATGAATCTCATAGGTAGATTTCATATGAATGTCATTTGGAAACAACTTGTGTGGAGGAAGAATCGCTCTACACAAAGGACAACTGGCTTTATATTTATTGTATTTAATGAGCGTATGTATACACTGCTTGTGGAAAATGTGTTGACATACAGTCGTTTCTAAGAGGTCACTATTTTCGATCACCTCGAGACAAATAATACATTCCATTATCATGTACAACTATGTAACATATATTTGTATTTAAGCTAGTTCATGTTCATTCAAATACAACCTACCATTATTTCAATACTTGTTGATATACAAACCACATTTTGATTTAGATGCTTCTCCATCATCATCATCAGATTTCATAGCGAATAAATGTTTTATGCGTTGTTCTTGATCATCTTTGAACATATAATCAGGAGATACAAGCAGCTCATTCTTTTTATAATCATCGCAACAGCTTTCAGATTCAGCATCACAATTGTAACATAAAGGTTGATTATCTTTGTCTGTGAATGATTGTTTAAAGGTTTGCTTATGAACACCACGTGGCATTTGACAAAACCCATTCATTTGACAACCTCCGAAATGATTTAGATAGTTTGAATTGCTTTGAAAGTATGGGCATTCATAGTTGTATTTACATCCGAATTCCCAAATGTTGTCTTTATCTTGGATACATTCAACTTCATCTTGAATTTCAACAAGTTCATCCATGTTCGAGTTGAAACATTTGCCACTAATCTTTTTGAAATTAGATGCTTCTCGGATATCATCTAATCGAATGACAACTCTTGTCACACCACCTTCGATGAGTTTGGTAACATATCCATAGTTGAAGTTTTTACCATCTCGAAGTTTCGATTCGATGAAGTTGGAAAGATTAATATCATATACACTATCTGGGTTGATATACAAACGATCCCCTTCAAAAATATGAACGGTCATAGAGTCCCCATTGTAAGTGTAAGTAGCAGCAGGAGGCCCTTCATTGTTGAAAGAAATGATCGCACCAATAACAACATCATCTACTTTTTGATATTCAATGGTATGTAAACTTTCATTCAAATCGAAAGGAATGGAGTTTGTCAGAATGGTTTTGTTATCTTCATCCTTATAGGACCCATAGTATATATCATCAATGAATGATTCTGTCGGATACCTTTCAGGATCTACATTGATTTTGTATCTTGAAATATTGAAGTTGTTGTATGTATAGGCGTTCCTGATTGGAATATAATCATCGAACTTATCTGAGTGTATCTTTAGTGTATTGAAATCATCTGGTGTTAATTTTAGTTCATAAGTGCTTGTGAATGGAAATATAATATCAATAAACAAGTTCTTGTAATCATCACTACAACGGGTCGACTTGTATACATGTCTACCAAAGATATTTTTGGGTGAATTTTCAAGATTTTTGATCTTTGTGTTTGCTTTACAACTATCTGGTGTATTTTTGAGATCATCAACTTTCACTTTGGTTATTCCATGATCTTGTTTGAAATACTTTAACAATTCATCTGGAACATCACAATGATAGACATCGATATAGTGTTGAGAAGCATCGAAATCAATGATATTATTTGCAAACATACGCTTGAAATCGGTGTCGACATCATCAGATTGATACAATACATCATCCACTTCAATCAATTTGTCTTTGATGACACTCATAAAGATATAATCGTGTATCTTATGTTTTACGAAAGGGTTGACTTGTAAGTCGCCTACAAAATCAAGTTGTTTGACTCTTTTCTTAAAGAAGTCATTAAAGTAACCATAAAGCTTTTCATCATAATGCGTATGGAGTGAAAATACAAGGTAGTCATATTCACTTTCCATAAAGTCAATGAAGATATTATTGGTATTGTCATATGAATTACAAGAATCACTTACATATTTTTTAGGCTCTGTATTTATATTTTCAAAACGCAAGGTTTTATGATAGGCTTTCTTGAATAATCGATCAAACAAGACTCTATCTCTCTCATATGCATAACCAATCTTATTGTCTTCACTAATCGAGTGTACATTGAGTACTTCTTGTATTTTGGTTACGATCATATAATGTCTTTTATGTGTTGATATTCCAATAAACTGTACATCTTTCATATTCATAAAGTCAATAATGTTCGTGAGTTCAACATCATTTGGTTTAATGAATGAGTTTGTACATTGATCTTTAAATGGATGGTCTGTATGTAAGACATAATCATTATCATTCACTTCATAAACCACTTCTTCCTCTACGAAGGTTTCAGTCACTTTATGAAAATAATTTTGAATACCACCACATACATAAAATACAATAATGCTTAAAATAACTAAAACACTAAGCAGTATATAAATGCTTACCATTTGTTTTATTGACAGAAATTAAATCTTATGTTAAATAATAAAACTTAAAATGATTGGCATTAATGGTAGGATTGTTTACAGCATCTTATTGTTTGTATTGTTGATGTTGCTTATGTATTGTATGAAACCATCAATGATGTTTAAAAGGGATGATACCATCAAACCATTTGGTATTAATAAAAATCAAACCATTATGTCTTTAGGAGTATTTACTATTGTTTGTGCGATTGTATCCTTTTATTTGTTCGCAATGATTGATTTGATCTTTTCCTAATTCATAAAAATGTATGTTATAAACAAAGATGCAATGGTAGCAACTATGGGTTCTTATCCTCATTTGTATGAAGAATACCTTCGAATTCATGATTTGTATCTAAACAATCAACATTTATTTGATAACCCACCTTTCAACAATGATAAGGAAAAACTCCAAGTTCAATTTCGTGAAACCAAGTTCGAACTCAAAAAACCTGTGTATTCATTCCGAATAAATGAATTACAAAAAATACAGAATAGCAAACATGAATTGATGAAAGAATATGATTTTGAAAAGAAGAGAATCATTTATGGTGAGAAGAAAGATTTATCAGAAATAAAGCGTTTAACACAACTTATTCATGATAATGACCGAGCATTGAATGAATTGACAATCAGCTTTCAAAAAAAGAAAGACCAGCTTGAAAAGGAATGGAACCATTTAAATGATGTGCATTCAAAATCATTAAACACCAAAAAAGATCTTTTTGTATCCATACATAATACCATGGATGATGTTGTGAAAAAAACGAAGATCAATCAATACTTAAATTTCACTTTGGAGGATAATGCTTCCCAAAGAGATACTATTTTGAGAAAGAAGATCGCTCTTGATGACTACTTGCTTTCAAAACCCGTCATCATGAGTGATGAAAGTAAATCACCTTCCGTACCAAAACAAACAACGAAAACCAAATTAGAAAAGAAGATCAAAGAGAAATTAAAGAAAAGTACACCAAAAACAGAAGCTGAAGTCAAGAAAGAGTGGAAACAAAATGTAATGAAAGGAATCTTTGGGTCCCTATCCGATTGTAAGTCAACCAAACATTCCAAACCATACTATTTGAGTAAAGCACAAATTTATGCTCTTATTGAAAAAGATCCTGAAGTCAAAAAGAAGGTGGGTAAGATGTATAAAAAGTTGTCTAGAGATGATTTATGTGATAAATTGATGTTATGAAAAAATATATATTAGTTAATTAAACTTGATCCTCCATGTTTGGTAAACTCAATTTATTTGCATTGATCCTTTCTTTTTGTATCGGCATTTTGTATGTCTACATTAGTTCACCTGCTCCTAATGTTGTGATGAAGTTCCCTTCACCATATAATACAGGTAAGGTGGTATATACAAATAAACTTAACGAATGCTATAAATACAAGTATGATAAAGTAGATTGTAACAAAGAAGACAAGGTTGAATCTCAGCCTGTTTTAGAGAATTTTAATTCTTAAGTTATATAAAGAATGCTCTCAAAAATCGTGGATACTTCTTCTGGATCCATTATTGTATCCGTCATCATTGGTCTTGGATTAGCATCTTTTTTCAGGAAGGTATGTAAAGATGGTAGATGTGTTGTCATTAAGGGTCCAGATGTTCAAGAAATCCGTGATAAAGTGTACAAAATTGATAATGAATGTTATAAATATACTCCAGTAATGACTGAATGTAAAGCCTAGGGGAAAAACTCCCGTTTCAATCTTATATGTTAATTTCTTTTTTGAGTGTAAATGGTAAAATCAACACCAATTGCTCAGATCATACAACCACAACAGCAACAAGCCATTACAAATCCACCACCTCCACAACAATATCAAGAAGATACGAATGAGGATATCAATATTGAAGATTTGGTTCAAGAAAAAGAAAGACTCTCTACAATCCAACATAAACAACAATCTGAGCTACAAAATCAAATTGATTCATTAAAGAGAGAGATCGAAATGAACAAATCAAACATTACATCTTCTCCTCAAGTACTAGTAGATCAATCAACAGTTCCTCAAACCCAACAACCTACCCCCCAATCTGTTCCACCAAGTATGACTGATTCATTCATTAATAAGAATGCTCTTATGTCTATTGTAGGTGATTTAGATTATTTCTTATTCGTGATCGTTGTATTTATTGTGGTTGTGGTGTATTCTGAATCTGTACGAAGCTTTATTTTCCAAAAACTAGAACTCAAAAACCTATCCTATTTAACATCATATACCCAAGCATTCTTATCAGCGTTATTGGTGGTCTTAATCAAAAAATTGAATTAAGAACAAAATTTGTTATTTAAGTTAGAAACTATAACTATAGTAAACACATATCCAAAATGCAACCAACAAGTGGGCCATGTTATGATGGTGTGGATATGGAGCGGTGTAAGAGCATGAGTTTAGAACAGAAGAAATACATGGATAAATGTTTGAACTTGGCCCATAAATCCACACTTACACAAAAACATGGTTGTGTGATTGTGCGGCGAAAGAAAATCATAAGTTGTGGATATAATTTCAAGATTCAAAATCATTTCGACCCTTGTACCAAAGAATCGAGATGCACCTTTCAAAACCATCGGTGTTCAAATGATATTTTCAGTGTACATGCTGAAATATCAACTTTAAAAAAAGTAAAGAATCAGGACTTGAGAGAATGTGATCTCTATGTTGTTCGACTCGGTCCCAGTAGCAATGTTACAAATTCAACAAAAACACGCAATCCTCGAGAGCCAATGAAATATTCACTACCGTGTAAGGTGTGTAATTCATATATACAATTTTGTGGAATCAAGAAAGTATATTATTCAGTTAATCCTCAAAAGTAAATTCAGGATCAATGTCTTCTTCTACAACATCATCATCTGGTTCATTTTTTCTATTGAAATGGAAAATTGGTTTGATTCCCATAGATTTCATCTCTTGACTAAGAAGCTTGAATGTATAAGGCATTTCAACATTGGTAAATGATTTATAATGATCATCAATCAACGACATAGGGGCATCTTTGTGTGGATTGGCAAAATCACCACCTTCCTTGTCCATCACGAACTTGTCCTTGTCTGATCGTTCCATCATAGACTCCTTAATGAAACTCGCAATACCATGACCTAATAATGCATTGGTTTCCATCTCACCAATACGCAAACCACCTTGGTTCGCACGACCATGGGTAGGTTGTTTTGTAGTTCCTGTGATAGGAGCTTTAGCTGGATCTACACCTTCTCTATAGTTCATTTTATCATTCACCATGTGTTTGAGTCTAAAATAGTAAGTAGGACCAAAGAAGATTTGGGTTTGCATTTGTTCACCTGTAAATCCATTATACATGATTTCATCAGAATGTTTATGAACACCTCTTTTTTCTAATAATTTGGTATAGCTTTCTAAATCTAAATGTTCAAATACTGTTCCATCAATACGATTCGCGGTTTCACATGCGTATCGAGTTAACACAGCTTCAATCAAATGTCCGATTGTCATACGACTTGGGAACGCATGAGGATTGACGATCAAATCAGGAACCACACCATCTTTGGTAAAAGGCATATCTTCTTGTGGGAGAATCATACCAATCACACCTTTTTGACCATGTCGTGAAGCGAATTTGTCACCTAGAACTGGTTCTCTTGTTTTACGGAAGCGAATTTTGAGTTTCGTTTTATCATTTTTAGAGTAGACATACACTTTGTCAATCATACCCCCATTCGTAAAGGTGGCAACTTCTGATTTATCAGAGTATGTTTTAATCATATTGTCTTGTTCATCAGTACGGATTCTTTCTGCAGTCTCATCAAACTTGTTTGAAACTACAGTTGTCTTGACTTTACCTACAAACACATCATCTTCTTCGATGTATTTATTTTCCAATGGAAATCCATGTTCATCGATCTTATCCCATTTCGCATATTTGATGTTGATCTCCGCACCTGCTTTCACCATATTGAGTGGGTTTCCGAATTGTAAATATTCTCCTGTTTTAGGATTCTCATCTTCTGAATCTACATATGCTTTGTAAATAGAACTATTAAACAACCCTCTTTCAATCGAATTCTTGTTGATAATCAAACTATCTTCTTGATTGTATCCAGTGTATGTTGCGATCGCCACAATTACATTTTCACCATTGGTCAAGGCATCTGTATTTGTATACTTTGAATATTTTGTGTTAAGCAAGCCTTGTTGTGGATAATGTAAGAGATATCCTGCTGTATCAATTCGTTTGTTGAAATTAGAAGCATACACACCAACTGCTTGTTTTCCTTGTTGACCAGAGAAGATATTACGAGGTGCTTGATTATGATGTGCTAATGGAATCAAACATGAATACAAGCTCAAGATCAAAGAAGGATGGATTTCGATATAATCATATTTATTCATTGGATTGAGATCGATATCTTCATACTTCATAGCGATTAATGCTCGGCTCGTTTCAGTAGAATCGATGAATTCAAGACATGGGATGTCACCTTTTACATTGTTTTTCACACGATCTTTATCATAGCCAAGATTTCCAATTCGTGAGGGTACCATATTGGACCATTTATCACTGATTGATTTGTCTAACAAAATCGATTTGAATCGTTTGAGTGATTCTGGAGTGTTGATTATAATAGGTCGTACACATCTGCCAGCATCATTAAATATTTCGATTTCATTTTCGATGATATCCCATGAGATTGAAGTAGTGTAGTTAATGATGTTATTTCTTTTGTATCTTCTAAGTTCTTGTAACAAATCCATTGGAGAATCGTGTGTTCCAACAAAGTTATTGTTTAATAATACTTTGGTGTGATTTTGAATATCCAAAGCATACAATTCATCGATTGGTTTCATTCCTAGATCATGTAAGCATTGAACCATTTCATCTTCATCCGATTCTTGGGTGATAAAACAACTCGTTGCCATATGTTTCAATAAACCAATATTCTCACCATCAGGCGATTCAATAGGACACATAAAACCCCATTGAGAAGCATCCGCACGATGTGGAGTCACTAATTTAAGACTTCTATCCATAGGTGTATTCACCCTTCTGGTGTGCGAGATGTATCCAGTATACGATAGACGATTTAAATCTTGTACGATGCCTTCGCTTTCTTTGAGACCCCATTTGCCTTTGAAAGAGCGTCTTGAAATTTCAGTGATGAAATTACGATCAAAGATTGATTTTACATTTCCTTCAATGATTGTCTTGAATTCATTCATATCTGCCCAACTTCCATAAATGAACTCCTTATCAATCTTGTTCTTGATATTGTTTCTCAATTGATTATAACCATCACGAAACATATTTGTCATTAAGATACCACTAACATCCACTCGTTTGACCAAATAACTATCTCTATTGGTATCGGTCAACTCACCTAATGCGTGTCTGATTAATTTGAAGACAAGTGTTCCTGTATACATTGCTTTGTTCTTGAATAAGGGACCCACATTGGGGAATAGATCATTCTTCAAAATATGAAGCACTTGTTTCGGATCTTTGTATTTGGTATATCTGGTAATGTAGTCTAGGGCATCTGCTTGAGTGTAACTATGTGAACTATCATGAATTGATTTACGAATAAAAGAGAGATAGTGTTGGCTTACATTTTCAATATTGTTTGCGAAAATAATTTCAGTGATTTCCTTATCTGAGACATATCCAAGTGCTCTAAAAAGGGTGTACAAAGGGATGGATGAAAAGATGTTAGGAATTTCTATCGTAATCGCATTCTTTCGTTCTGTGGAAGCAAGAGTCAATAAGGTGATCGTCTTCGGAAACAATGAGTTTTTCTTTGAAGTACATCGAATGAGACCCATTTTAATGTACTTATCAATACTCGTATCTGTTGCGGATGAAAGAAACAATTTGTTGGTTGCGACTCTTTCTTGAGAGACGATCGTTTTCTCTTTACCATCCACTACAAAGTAACCTCCTTGATCATAAGGACATTCACCTGATTGAATAAGCTCATTTCGATCCATTCCTTGGAGATTACAAAGATCGGATTGTACCATAATTGGAATGTTTCCAATAGGAACTTGCTTCAAATTGGATGTAATAACTGAAGCATTCGCATCTTTTGTAGATCGATATTCAATAAATACATCTACATATATCTCACTAGAGTAGGTGACATCTTCTAATCTAGCATGAATTGGAAATAGTATATTTCCCTCCTCATTGTATGGTTTGGAAACATAAATACCTGTTCCTTCAACACCTCCGACATAAACATTGATTTCGTAACCATCCTTTATGATAACGAAAGGGTTCAATGTTTGAATGATGTATGGAATCTTTGTTTTCATAAAAATATTAAATGAATCTAAATGATGATTTGAGATATATCTGGAGTTTGTATTTGATGTAAAAAAAGAATCAATTAGTTTCCAAGTGTTCATAATGACTTATTAATGTATAATGACTTTATTTTTTATTTGGTTTTTATAGTCCTTCTATTCTGTTTATTTCTGTGGTTTTTTGTTTGTTTTCTTACCCCCACCAGTAGCTGAAGGTGTAGATTTTGTTTGCTTTTTAGGTTGCTTTCCTCCTCCGTTTGGTACATTCAAGTAATTTTTTGAGCAGTAATATAATGATTGTGCATTTGAAAGGTTTGGAACAGTTGATGGTTTCATAAGAGCTAAAGTAACAGATGATGGATCAATCAACCCACCTTTAAGTTGTGTCTTCTTTGGTGGCATAATGAGCCTTTTTTAATAATACAAGAGATTTTTTCAAATATATGAATATAATGATGCAGTTAAATAAATATGAAAATTCTTATCGAACTCTAAACATTTTCGAATAATATCTTGTTTTAACATATGCTTCCATTTTTCTTTTAAAACCATCTTCTTATCATTTAGTTGATTATAGATAATGATGGTATGTCGGATCAACCCTAAAAATTCATTCTTTTTCATCAAACAAAGTATAAAATCAATATCTTTTGAAATGATACTGTTTTGATCATTGTAGACAGTTTCAAAATCTTCATAAGCAGTTTTCAATACAATACCAAAATCTTTTGAAGAAATGTACTTCTTAATATATACTTCATGTAATTTGATATTATTCATTTATATCCAATGATTTGAATTTTATGTAGCAGATTATAACGATGCGGATGCGAATTTTGTTTGTTTCATTTTAAGTTTGGTTGAAAGTAATGCAATTTTCTTATTCAGGTAGTCTTCAATAAGAAAAGAAATTTCTGGAATATTTTGATCCACATAAAACATAGAAGTTGGTAGTACATAGACAAGATTCTTAAGCTCATCAACAATGTCCATTTTTTTGTCTTCTAAAGATTGTATGGTTGTTTGATTTTTTCTGATATTCTTATACAAAAGAGCACTATCTTCTGTAGAAGACATCGCATGATAATATATTTTCAAGAATTTGTTGAGATGAATTATCACACTTTTCAACACTTCAATATCATAACGGATGATTGGATATAAATCCACAATGACATTCGACAAAAATGTGTCGTATTCTAACCATTTAACACTTTGTGAAATCAATAATTTATCTTTTAGTGTAGATAGCTGTATATCATCATATTGTTCTTTATTACTCATCTTTGTGTATACTTGAAACACTGTAAACAGTTTGTAGAGACATACGATTGCGGCAATAGAAATGAACAAGTTTGTAGTATAATTATGTTGTCCAAAGATATAAGAGTATACTAACAATACAAATAACATACACAAAATGTATATTCGCTGCTGTTCCATTATAAACTAATAAACATCAAAAGAATTGAAAAAATAACCAATGTTATTCCCACATAGATAATATTATCTTTGTGTAATAAGATATCTACCATTTTATAAACATCATTTTCTTGTGTAATGTCATTACCAATAGACATCATTTTTCGAAATGTCCTAAATATCACTACATGTATAGGGGCGCTTGTAAAGTATTGAAGTGTACTTTGTTCTTCTGATTTTTGTTTATGCATATCATCTAACAAAGTCAAAATCTTATCCTCTTTATTCTTCAACTTTGTATATTCATCTTCTGTTTGTAAATTATTAGATACGCGTTTCTTTGGTTTTTTTTCATTAATGATGTCTTCAATACTTCGTATTTCTTCATATAAATGCGTATTCATTTATTTATATGATGAGTTATAAAAAAAAGAGCTATAAAGTTACATAGAAGTGTGCTTGGGACATGTTCAAATAATATCAATAAGATCTACATGTCCAAGCATGTGTCTACGACAACAAATCTTGGTCAACCCTAATTGGTCCAACAACTCGCCTTTCTTGTTCGTGTCAAAGTAATTGTCCTTATCATGACCATTCTTGATCTCTAAGTCTTCAATGGTGAGATTTTCAATATCTGTTTTTCGATCCATTTCTGTCGATTTTTCTTTAAAATAATTCCATTTATCTGCCAACACTTTTCCACAAGTAAAACACTTAACAGGAATAATCATGTCTTTATTACTACTTCGTTATATAAAAATATAAGAAGAATCGTTAAATCAATTTTTTATTGAATATACTTACACAAATCTATATAATTTTGAATGATTGCCGATTGACTAGACAATGGGGATATTTGTGTTTCAAAAATGGTTAATGCTTCATCGAATTTATCTTTGGCTTCAGTATACCGTTTGGTTCTCAAATAAAACAAGCCTTCAAGGAATACAAAATCTGGAGAACTCTTCAAAGCATTTCCCTTCAATAATTTCTCTACTGTATTAATATCTTCCACTGTAGGCACTGGTTTGTCTAATATCTTGTATATTTGTTTGTATGATGTATTGAAAATGAGGATGTTATTTGGAGAAATCGAACTCGAAGTAAGACCCACCTTAGACCCATCTGCCATAATATTTGGAAAAGTTCGCGCAACCTTCAATGATTCCTTCGTAATCAAATAAGACAAATGAATGTTGTTTGGAAACTTCAAAGGAATATAAGTTTGTGCTAACTTTTTGGCACACGATTTGCTAATGAAATAGGAATCGCAACAAGGGAGTACCTTCACATCATCCACTGGAATAATTTCTAATGTCTTTGTGTCTTGGTTTTGGTTTTGGTTTTGGTTTTGTTGACCAGGAAGTCCAAGGAAAACTATATCATAAGCATTCTCATTCATCAAGTATTTCTTATTGTCTACGAATTCCGTAAGGAGCGTTTCAGCAGTCGTATCAAACACCACATCATCTTCAATGATCATATTGATGTCATCATCATTCGCAGTCTTCGCAATCTGGTTCATGGCATCCATGTGTTTCAAACAATTGCTAACAAAGTTGATTTGAGGGGTTTTGATGATATACTTATTGTACAAAGCGAGCTTTTCATTCAGTTCAGTCTGTTCGTCATTCGTTCCTTTGATTTCGCTTGGATCAAAGATTCTTTTCACAAAATCTCCATTCAAAGTATCTGGGTCAAACTTGCTTATGATCTTCAGATTCAAGTCAATATTCTTTTGCTTCACAATGTTTCCAAACATGTTTTGAATCTTTGCAAATACACCTTCTCGATGTACTAATTTACTATAGTGAATAATGTACAAATTAACGCTTGGCATTTTTGGACTAGTTTATCAAAAAATTGATATATATTTTTTAAATAGTAATTTAAAAAAAAACAATACTACATTATAAAGATACGAACATGGACTTCTGCGAGTATTGCAACAACATGTATTATTTTAAACATGATGAAGAAAACAAGATCATCTTTTATTGTAAAAACTGTGGTGCTGTCAAGGATATCGATGATGATGAGGAAGCAAAGCAGATAGCAACCAACAACTTTGATGGAACAAATGAAAAGTACACTAAATACATCAATCCCAACATTATATATGACCACACCATTCCTCATGTAAACAACATCGTATGTCCCAATAAAGAATGTAGCAAAAAAGAAAGTGAGTCGAATGATGTAGCGTACATCAAATATGATAATACAAATATCAAATACATTTATTGCTGTAGTTACTGTAAGTATTTTTGGACATCAAAATTTTAATGACCAGTAGGTCATCCAAATGTTGATGCCTTTGGGTCACCAAAATGTTGATGCCTTTGGGTCATCCAAATGTTGATGCCTTTGGGTCACCAAAATGTTGATGCCTTTGGGTCA
>ERZ802830.724-NODE-724-length-32499-cov-8.24125_pt1 | contig 32499 bp, 28 predicted proteins | sample MGYA00345654_ERZ802830 | MGnify/ENA primary metagenome ERZ802830 (study PRJEB30503, sample SAMEA104212375) | marine metagenome | biome: Westerlies Biome; feature: [SRF] surface water layer (ENVO:00010504) within the epipelagic zone...; material: water... | reverse complement strand
TAGGCAGAGCTCTGCAAAAGCTTGTACAGCGGTTCGAATCCGCTCGGTGCCTCTACCAGCCCAAGTTGATTAACTTGGGTTTTTTATTTCATTTCAATTACTTTACCGCCTACCGATTCTTTACTTATCAACTTTGTTGGCGTTCCGTGTACACGAATTGTAGAATTAACGCTTGCCTTAGCATCCACTAAAGCAGTTGCTTTGACATAGGCAACACTTCCGAAACTGGCCTTTACATCTACTTGTTCCGCACTAAGCTGATCTGCCTCACAAACCCCGCCAGATGTACAACTAACAACCACATTTTTTGCATTACCAAAAGGAAAAAGCTTCGCCCCAGATTGAACCTTGGCATTCAAACGTGATACAGAAAGTTCAATTTCGGCCATTGACCCTTCTTGTAAGACCAATGATAAGCTTGTTTGTTCAATAGGTTCTTCTGTGGTTAATTGTGAACCTTGACTTAGGTCAATTAAGTCTAAAGGTTGAGAATGGTGCACTTCTATACTGGTCTCTGATTTCTGAAGAAGATATTCTAATCCTAATCTCAACTTGAGCGTATTGCCCTTCAATACGGCTACAACTTCTTCCGGTGTTTCTGATCGGATAACTAAGCTATCCGTATCGGACGTGTGCAGCGTGATGGAAATGCCTGAATACACTTTTAAATTAATGTATGGCGATAATTCAACTATGCGTGTATTTGTGCTTTCTAAAGCATTGGGTTGAGCAAACGAAAGAGTTGAGAATAAAAAAAAGAACAATAAGTAACGAGACATGACGGTTAATTGTTATAAAAGGTATTAATTATTTGAAGGTAGAACAAAATCCAATTGTTTTTTTGAGAGGTTCGCTGATTTTACAACAATTGATATTGGATCGCCAAGTGTAAATGTTTGATTTGTCTTTTGCCCAATCATTGCGTGCTGTTGTTCGTCGAAATAAAAGTGATCTCCTGACATATCTCGTGCTGCAATCATCCCTTCACATTTGTTGCTTATTATTTCTACATAAATACCTCGTTCCGTTATTCCTGAGATAATTCCATCAAATTTTTGACCCACTTTGTCTTCCATAAACTTGACCTGCATAAACTTTATGGATTCTCTTTCCGCTTTTGTAGCTAATTGTTCTCGTTGTGATGTATGATTGCATGCTTCTTCTAAAAGTTCTTTATTTATGTTTTTCCCTCCATTTAGATAAAAATCTAATAAACGATGAACCAAGACATCAGGGTAGCGGCGAATAGGCGAAGTGAAATGGCTATAATAATCAAAACCCAAACCGTAATGACCAATATTGTCTGTCGTATAAACAGCCTTACTCATACAGCGTAAAGTAAGCGTATCAATCATGTGCTGCTCTTTCTTTCCATGTGTTGTTTTCAGTAAGGAATTGATTTCTTTATTTAATTGTTTTGAATTTGAGTTAAATGCATACCCAAACGTTTTAACCACTTGTTGTAAGTTGTCAAGTTTATCCTGATCGGGCTCATCATGAACACGATAAACAAAAGGTTTTTTAGGGTTTTGCTTTCCTATAAAAGTAGCTACCGATCTATTTGCCATCAACATCCACTCTTCAATTAACTGGTGTGCCGCTTTTGACTCTTTGAAGTAAACGGACTCAGGATGGTCTTTTTCGTCTAAGCGAAACTGTATTTCTTTACGATCAAAAGATATAGCACCAGCCAACATGCGTTGCTTTCTATACAATTGAGCCAATCGATTAAGTTCACTAATTGCAAAGATCGTTGTTTTAGGAATGGTGTATTCTTTACCCGTTAAAGAATGGCTTTCGGCTACTGTTGCCCCATTGGTGTCTAGTACATATTGAATTTCTTCATAAGCAAAACGATGATTGGAACAAATAACAGTTTTACCAAACCACTCTTTGTGGAGTGTGCCCTTTGTGTCCACCTCAAATACTGCAGCGTAGGTTAGTTTTTCCTCATTTGGACGAAGAGAACACAAACCGTTCGATAAATTTTCTGGCAGCATCGGTACGACTCGATCTACTAAATAAACGGATGTTCCTCTTTGATAGGCTTCATCATCTAAAATAGATTCTTCATCTACATAATGAGACACATCTGCAATATGAACACCAATTTCATAATGTCCATTTTTTAACTTTTGAAAGGAGATGGCATCGTCAAAATCCTTTGCAGATATAGGGTCTATTGTAAACGTAAGTACTTCTCTAAAATCCTTCCTTTTGTCTATTTCCTCTTGTGTTATAGCTGTTGGGATTTGGTTAGCCGCTTCTTCTAATTCTTTTTCAAATGCAGCAGGGAGGCCATATTCTAAAAGTATCGTATGCATTTCAGTATTTAGAACTCCTGGTTTTCCAAGGCTTCTTAATATTTTTCCGTTTGGTGATGATGCTTTTTTGGGCCAGCCCGTTAATTCTACTTCTACTTTATCCCCATCTTCAAATCCTTTTAATTCCTCTCCTGGGATAAAAAAATCAGTATACATATGTATCCCTTGAGTAAGAACAAAACCAAAATCTTTTTGTCGTTGTAGAGTGCCAACAAAATTTATTTTCTTTCGCTGAACGATCTCTGCTATTTCTCCCTCACTCCTACCTCTATTCCTTTTCGGATATATAAATACTTTAACCCAATCACCATGGAATGCCCCTTTTAGGTTTTTTCTTGCTACAAAGATATCGTCCTTATCTTCCAGAACAACGTAGCCGTTCCCACTTCCTATTACTTCTAACTTCCCTTCAAAATATTCTTCCTTTTTTCCTCCCCAAAGGTACATTCCCCTTTTTGTTTCATAAATCAATTTTTGCCCTTTAAGTTGTTGTAAACATTGAATAACAGCATTTCTATCTTGGGTGCTGTTAAACCCATAAAGAGCAGAGAGTTGCTTGTGATTAAAGCTTTTCTTAGGATTTTCGCGAAGGTGTCGCTGTATCTTTTGTTTGAGTTTTTCTACCTTTTTTTTCTTTTTCAAGATGAGTTGACTATTAGATACAAAGTTACGCTTTTCAATACGGCTCTCTTTAGACTTTATGAACTATAATTAATATATCTATATTGTTTTTTAAAAATCTTAAAAAAATATGGTGATTATAATGTAGTGTTAATTAATACAATAACTTTTTACTAAGCTGTTGGATAAAAAAAAACTAATTTTATGTAAACCGAGTATCCCAATATTATCATCTAATAAAGATCTGATACTCATTGATTAGTATAGATATAAACAGACGGTTAATAAGTAGGTTTGGTGGTAATTTTTTTTAGGTTAACTTAAAAATATAGTGGAGAAACCACATTTTTTTTTGAATAAGATTGATATAAAAGATGATGTTATTTTTGGGTGTTTATATTTTTTATTTTCATCACATACAAGAATCCTGTTGACCAAAAAAACTTATAATAGATATTCACATTTAATAAGCATACTATTAACGATTAACCTAGTATTATGAAGATAAGTATTGGAAACGATCACGCGGGTGTGGACTATAAACAAGCCATTATAAAGCATCTTGAAAACAAAGGAAACACTCTTAACAATTATGGCACAAATGTGCTAGAAAGTGTTGATTACCCTGACTTTATTCACCCTGTTGCAAAATCAGTGCAAGAGGGTAACGTCGATTTCGGGATCATTATTTGTGGAAGCGGCAATGGTGCTGCTATGACAGCAAACAAACATCAAAAAGTGCGCGCCGCCCTTTGCTGGACGAAAGAAATTGCTGAACTAGCACGCCAACATAACGACGCTAATATATTGAGCCTTCCTGCGCGTTATCTTTCATTGCCTCAAGCATTACAAATGGTAGATGTTTTTCTCTCCACAAAATTTGAAGCGGGAAGACATAAAAATAGAGTAGATAAAATTGCTTGTAACTAATTCATCTTTGAACTTTCTAACCCGCCCCTTTAAGGCGCTAAGCATAAAGGAGCTGCACGACGTGTATCGACTCCGATCAAAAGTTTTTGTTGTAGAACAAAACTGTGTTTATCAGGATGTAGACGGGCAAGACAGTCTTGCTTTCCATGTACTTGCTTACGATCAGCAAAACTTGGTTGCCTATGCACGTATTTTCTTGCCAGGTGTGTTGATGAAGAAAAAAGCAGTCATAGGACGAGTTGTAGTTGATGCAGGCCATAGAAAAAAAGGAGTTGGCCACCAATTAATGAGGTTTTGCCTGAAATCAATATCGAAAAACAACACCACACCACCAGTCAAAATATCTGCACAAACCCACTTGCGGAGATTTTATGAAGCCCATGGTTTTAGGGGAACAGCAAAAGAATACTTAGAGGACGGAATCCCTCATTGTGAAATGATCCGCCTTTAGGGATTATTATTGGGCCTGAGTAAATCAAAAAGATCAATAAGACATTTTTTTATTTGAGGGCTTGAGCGCTCTTTTTCGTCTAGATACAACAACATACCTATGAGCCCTTGTCCTTCCAATCCATGGAAAAGAATGTCTCCCTCTTGGCGAACCAAAGTGCGAAGTTGACGTTTAATACGATTGCGGTCAACCGCTTTGTCAAATTTGCTTTTTGGCACACTAATGCCTAGGTGTATGTCACTCCCGATGGAAGTGACTTTGTAACGAAGCAAGAACGCGTGTTGTTTTATTACATTCCCCTCTCTAAATAAAAGATCAATCGCATTTCGGCCCTTAAGCCGCTGAATTTTCATTTTTGTAAAAGTTTGGGATAGAAATTGTCCGATCGGTCTATGTCAGCCATCAAGAAAGTAGGGTCAATGATTATGGATTCAATACCATCCAATGGACGATCGATAAAAAAATCATAATTCGGGTTTGCCCAGGACCAATCTTCCAAAATACGCCACTTGACTGCATATGGGTTTTCCTTGGTTCCTCGCATCAAAGCGATCGGAATATAAAAGACTTCTTGGGTGCCGTCTTTATAGTTCACAAGCACATCGAGGGGCATGGGCATAAGCTCTTTTCTTTTCAAGAAGACATGGGTTTTTTCTCCTTTTTTTTCTATGCTATCAATACTGTAATCAATGCGATTGGTCGTTTGAGTCCAATCGGTTAGATACCATTTCAGTTGGATGTTGGACATGTGCTCTGCAACCCGTCTAAAATCATTGGGTGTTGGGTGGGTAAATTTGAATTTTTGATAGTATTCTTTAAGTGTATTCGCAAGAGCACGGGGCCCAATTATATAACCCAATTGTGCTAAAAAAACAGCTCCTTTATCATAAGCAGTTGATTCATAAGCCATGTTGTGATTATATCTATTGGCATTTGTTGATTGGGGCATTTCAATCCCACTCGTCGCTAGGTAAAGATACCCGGAATATGAATCTTCCAAGGGAAAGGGTTTGTTCTCTTCTATTATCAAATCTTCTGCGAGCGTACAAATGTAAGAAGTGAAGCCCTCGTCCATCCACTCATGCTTCATTTCATTGGTCGCCAGAATATGTTGAAACCAGGAATGTGCCAATTCATGCGCAGTGACACCAAAGAGACTACGGTAATCTCTCCCTCCTGTGATTAAAGTGAGCATGGCATACTCCATGCCCCCGTCCCCTCCTTGAACCACACTGTATTGTTTGTAAGGGTAGGGGCCAATGTTTTTGTTATAAAAACGCATCAATTCTGCGGTATGTGGCTGCAGTTTTTTCCAATTATTAATAATTGCTTCATCGTTTTTGTAGAAAAAATGAAGATCTACACCGTTGGGCCCTGGGTGGATATCATGGATATAATTTGGGTCGGCAGCCCAGGTAAAATCGTGAACGTTTGGTGCCACAAAATGCCAGCTAATATTCCCCTTTTTACTCTTGGGTCGCTTACGATCAGAATAGCCATACCCTATATCATCTGCGTTCTGCAGATAGCCGCTAGCGGCAACTATATACGACTTATCAAGAGTTATTGTAACATCAAAATCACCCCAAACGCCATGAAATTCACGTCCCAAATAGGGCGCTGCATTCCAACCGTCATAATCGTATTCTGCCATTTTAGGATACCATTGCGCCATTGAAAGCGCTACCCCCTCAGAAGAGTTTTTACCCGCTCTTCGAATCAATTGGGGAACTTTTCCTTTAAATTCCAAAGTGAAAACAGTCTTACTCCCCGGCGGAAGAGGCTTGTTCAGTGTTACCTCCAAAATAGTTTCCGAGCTCTCGCTGTCAACAGGCGTCCCGTCTTGTTTCAAATTAAACACCTCAAGCCGCCCTTCACTTTCAGCGGGAATACTGTCCAAGTCTATATCGAAGCGAGTATTGATATCGGCCGCATTATCTTGACGTATGGCCATTTCACTTCCCGGCCGAAAAGCATTAAAATATAAGTGATAAAAAACCTTTTTCAAGCTATCTGGAGAATGATTGGTATAGACTAGCTTTTGAACACCCTCATACGTATAGTCGTCTATATCCATGTTGACTGCCATAGTGTATTCCACTTCTTGCTGCCAATAGGTTTGAGCGCCTACATTTGTAAACAGGGTCAAGGCTACAAGCGTGAGCAGGGCGATATATTTAAAGTCTTTTCGAGGCATAAAGCAGTGCATTGTATAGGTTGACTAATTTACCTGTTTTTGAATAATAATTAGGTTTCTGCTGATCGGTTTCTGAAGGCATGGACAACGATGAAAACATTGGAAGTCCAGATTTGAGAATTATGCGTTTGATTTTTTTTGCAGAATACTTTGGATAGTGAGACCAGAGTACTGCAGCGACACCTGCTACTAAAGGAGAGGCCATAGAAGTACCATCCAATTGTTCATACCGTTGATTGGGGACAGACGAATAGATCTTATGACCAGGGGCAAACACATCAACATTGACAGCGCCATAATTTGAAAATCGTGCAATCTGTTGCTCATTGTATTCCCAATGGCTGGCCCCCACAGTAATTAGGTTGTCAGAAATCTCTTTATTACCCACCATGTCATTGGGAAAGTTGAGCGATCCACCAGGATCTATATTTCCATCATCATTTCCTGCGGCATGAACGATAAGCACATCTCTTTCTGCGGCATAGCGAATAGCATCGTGAACCCAGTCTTGGTGTGGGGAGTATGATTTTCCAAAGCTCGCATTGATAATTTTAGCGCCATTGTCAACGGCATATCGTATGGCAAGCGCCACATCTTTGTCATACTCGTCTCCATTTGGAAGCGCTCTTATTGGCATGATTTTGACAGCGGTAGCCACGCCCACATCAAGACCACCGACAAGCCCAGCCACATGGGTTGCGTGATCGTTATTGCTCCCATCAGGCCCTTGAACTAGGGAATCTCCATAACCTCTGTCATTAAAATTATCCGGATCGTCGCCAACCACAGAACGACCTTCAAAGTCAAGGTTGTGATGATATTGTAAAGCGTCTTGATATTGTTCAATGGCTTTTTGTAGAGTTACCTCTGTTAGACCTGTTTTTTGGGCATAGTCTTCAATAAGAATGGCTTCTGAGAGTTCAACGGTCATTGGGCTTAATGCCCTGGCAGCAACCAGGTCGATTACTTTTGTATTCAATGCCTGTTGAAGGGCAGCTCTTGCCTTGGGCAGCTCTTCTTTAACAAAGAGTAAGTTGGCCAAACCACGACGGTATTTTTGTAATTCTTTGTTTCGTTTTTCTTCAAACACGGCAAAGGCATCAGAATCTGGATCTTCTAGTTTTTGAAGACGAACGTATTCAAAGTTTTCATTTTGAGACTCACCCAAAAAATTCCAGCCGTGAATATCGTCCACGTAACCATTTTGATCGTCATCGATGCCGTTTCCAGGAATCTCATCTTCATTGATCCAAATCCTAGAGGCAAGTGCAGGATGCTGAATATCCATACCGGTATCCACGATAGCAACAATTACTTTTTCTCCTTTTTGATCCTTGATCAAGTCAGAAAAAGCTTTATTTACGGACATTCCCGGAACGCTGTCTTCAACCAAATCATAACGTGCCCATTCGTTTTTCATGTCTGAAGTGAGGGGGATAGAAACAGGAGTATTAGGATTCACCACAACAGGATCCCCGACAAAACGAACGCTGGCGCATTGTGTAAAACCGAGGCATAAAATCAAGAAAAAAAACTGTTTCATGTGAATAAGGAATCAAATTTTAGAGAATTGGCAAGCCGTATACCTCTATCCGTCTCTTGAAGAGTAATGATTTCATTGTAGGGGTCGTGCTGAAGAAACAAGAACCAATCATTGTCACTGGCCCTTTGTAAAACCTTAGCTTTTTCTTTTATTGTAAGCAACGGACGAGTATCGTATCCCATAACGTAAGCTAAAGGGACGTGACCTGCGGTGGGAACAAGGTCAGCCGCAAATAGCAGTGTTTTTCCATGGTAGTTTAGCTTGGGTAAAAGTTGTTTTTCTGTATGTCCATTGACAACAAGAAAATCAATTCCCAAGGGCGTGTTGATCAGTTCTTCTGCATTTCCTTTTAAAAAACACAGCTGTCCACTGTCTTGAATTGGGCGAATATTTTCAGGAAGAAAAGAGGCTTTTTCGCGCGGGTTGGGGTGGGAAGCCCAGTCCCAATGATCTTCATGGCACCAGAACTGGGCATTGGGAAAATTCGGAATCAATTGGCCATCAGAGCGGCGCTTGATGGCCCCACCACAATGGTCAAAGTGCAAATGAGTAAAAACCACGTCTGTGATCTCGTCTTTTGAAAAACCACAGGCTGCTAGCGAAGTTTCTAAACAGTGGGGCCCCCAAAGACCGTACCGACTGAAAAACTTTTCACTTTGTTTATTGCCCAAACCAGTATCGATTAAAATTAAACGTCCCTCATTTTCGATCAAAAGGGAGCGAGCAGCCATATCGATTCGATTCTGGGAATCGGCAGGATTGGTTTTTTGCCAAAGGGCTTTTGGAACGACCCCAAACATGGCACCGCCGTCTAATTTAAAATTTCCAGTTTCAATGGCGTAGAGCCTCATCAATGTTATAATTTAATTCGAGTGAGGTATCTATCAGACGTCATGTATAGTGCTGATTCATCTTTGTTAAAAGTACAATTAGCTGTGCGTTTTTCAGTTATAATACTTCCTAAGTGTTTGCCTACAGGAGAGAAAATTAATACTCCTCCAGGCCCTGTTGCAAACAGATATCCTTTGGAATGTTCTTTCATTCCGTCTGCTAATCCCGCCCGATCGAGAGATGCCTCCGACCAGTTGAATCCATCTGCAAGGATCTCTATAACGGTATTTTCGTCGATAAGCAGATCAATCTCTTCATCCAGTTTTTCTATTTTACCGATTGTTTGTTGTGCGGAACAAAACAAATTAAAAAGGAAAAAAAAGAGTAGGGTAAAGCGTTTCATAATAAAAAAAGCTAGGCTAAAAGCAGGGCCAATTCTTTTGTATAATTAATTAGTGCGATTGTTTCATCGGTTCGTGCTAATTTAATTTTATTAAAAATAATTATAGCATCACCATTGCTTTCGATATGATAGATTTGGTGGTTTTCAAAAAACTGAATGAGTTCATCGTTAAAAAATGCGCGGATTTTAGGTTCATCTTTACCCGTTACTAGAAAACGCTTTGAAAAATCAGGATACATATCAAAATCAATATCCTTAAATCCAGTGAGTGCAATAACACGATCAAAGATTTTTTCAAAAAGTCCTTCTTTTTCCATAGTGAAAACAGGAATAACCCTGTTTATTTTCAAAACCATCATTGTTGTATTGAAAGTCTCAGCGGAAAAAGCATCTCCTTCATTAAAGGTTACATCAGAGATTTCCCACGACATATTAATTTCCTCAAACGAGCCATTTAAAGTATTTGATTTACGTTCTATTGGTCGAATTTCGAAAAAATGAAACTTTTTTAAGTAAACCGTATCCCATTCCACTTGGCTGTTGAAGAAATAGTCTCTTTCATTGGCCAGTGTTTGAAGCCTTAGCTGTCTAGGTGACAATTTAGGGGTAGCATTATTCAATGAAATCTTCAATCCCCTATTATGGGTTGAGTAAGACACATGGGAATCTAGACCTTTGATGGCTACATTTCTTCCACTGTCCTTTTGCGTTCTTAAGTAGTCTACCAAGTATTCCATATAGGTCATACCAACCAGCCTTGTTTCAGATAAATCAATATTTACATTGACACCAGAGGGGATGTTTTTAATTAGCTTATCTACCTTAAGAACACCCAAGAAGTTGGCAATTCCTTTTATTTTCAATTCAAAACTGCCATCGTGGTTTTCTTCTATAGAAGATCCACTTCGATAAATCATATTAAAAAACCGATGAATGGGCTCTTTCGCCAAGAGCATATGGCTGACCATAACCAATAGTAGGCCACCAAGCAAGCCAATTAGTAAGTTGGTGTAGAGGGTCAATACCATGGTAAACACAAAGAAGATCAATTGTTCAGGTCCTTGATTATACACCTGCTTAAATACAGCAGGAGAAGCGAGCTTGAAACCAGTATAAACAAGCAAAATAGCAAAAGCACACAAAGGGACTTGTTTCATTATTGGGCCTAAAACAACGATCAAAAGCAAGAGAAACCCGCCTTGATATAGGTTTGACCATTTTGTTTTTGCTCCGTTGTGAATATTAACGGTACTTCGAATAATTACTGCAATGATGGGTAAACCACCGACAAAACCAGCAACCATGGTACTCAATCCAATTCCAGTCAAGTCTTTGTTTAAATCTGTTTTTCGCTTGTAGGGGTCGATCTTGTCTACCGCTTTGGCAATGGCTAGCGATTCAATACTGGTAATAATCAATATTGAGATAACGGTAGTCCAAAATTCTACCGTTTCTATTTTACCAAAATTGGGATGTAAGATTGAATCCGAAAAGGAATTGGGAATATCAAGCAAAAGATAAGGACCAACCTCATAGGAGTTTCCAATAAAATCCAGTGTTTTTGGTTCAAAGAAATTAAACAGGTATGTAAACGGAATGGAAAGGGCAATCACCCAAATGGGCGCGGGGAAAAATTGAAAAACGCGGAAGCTTATTTTTGAGTGAAAAAGTAACAGGAGTAGGCCAACAAAAGAAATAACAACGACAAAAGGATTCGCATTTGGCAAGAAAAGAAAAGCATCAATGAGGTTTTGAATAATGCTCGAACTTTCCGATTTTGTGCCTAACGCAACATGGATTTGTTTGGCAATAATGATGATTCCAATGGCCGCTAAAAGACCATGGATCACAGAAGAATGAAAGATGTCTGCTAAACGACCTAATTTTAATACTCCAAGAACTGCTTGTATTGCTCCTGAAACGACAATAGCAGCCAGAACATAATTAAATGCCTGACCCGAACCATCATCCATGACAGTAATACCAAAAAGGATTACGGCAATTACACCTTTCGCGGGTCCATTGACGGAAACATGACCGCCTCGGTATAGTGTTGTAACGACTCCACCAACAATAGCAGATAAGATCCCAGCCATTGCAGGGGCTCCTGCAGCAAGTGCAATACCCAATGATAGTGGTAAGGCAATTAGAGAAACACTAATTGCAGCGATCACATCTGCTTGCCAGTTCTCAATTAAGCCTTTTATCCCTGTTTTCGGTATAAATTCCATTTATCGCTATAATAAGTGAATATAGCGACCATTTTTTTAAATTAAATTATTTCGTAAGATAAAAACTCGCTCATAAAAAATTTCTCCCATTTCGTTGGAAGAGAAACTAAGAATAACTAGAAAACTCCCCAATGGTGAACTTTTCTTTAGCAGAACAAAACACTAGGGTCTAGGGGGAAGAATGAATATTAACAAAGCCCCTTAGTTTGCTCACGGACTAGGTGATCAAATTACCATCACCATCCCATTGAGCCACATCATTCCTTTTGTCAACATCTAAAAAATTAGAGGTCCATTTAGGATCGTATTCCATTTGATGTTCTCTCAGAATATCTTCTGGAACCCCGTCCCAAACATTAGGTTGATTGCCTTGATAGCCCAGATCTTTGAGGCCAACCTCGGAAGTAAAATAACCAGTAAGCACCAAATTTCTCATCAATGTAAAAAATTCTGACTGCTCCAAAAGAGCTTCAGCCACTGCATCAGGATAAGCAATAGGGTCAATTAGCAACTTCTTTTGTTTATCATCCGTTTTGACAAAAGACAGATTAAATTGCAATTGGGCTCTTTCGTTTATGGCGGTAAGGCCTTCCCTGAGGGGTTTTTGAAATTCGGGAAAGTCTTTGGCCATGAATTCAATAAACTCAGGCACTTCTGCTTCTTCTATATTGCCAGCTTCATTTCTGGGGAGAATAAAATGTCCCAATTGAGTAATCATTTCCATTTCTTCTTGCGAAAAGAATTTTTGTGAAAGAAGTAAATTGTCATGCTCTATCTCACTAGGAGTTCGGCCGTATTTGTACTTCCAAAGACTCTTAACAACGGCTTCTTTTTTTTCAGCCCAGTCACATCCACTAAACAAAAGCCCCGAAGCCAGGGTGCCTGTAGCTATATATTTTATGCTATCTCTCCGATTCATATGATTAAAAATTTTGTTGTTTGAATTGATCAACAATATAGTCCGATGTTCTCCACGAAAGAGCGAGGATGGTCCAGGTAGGATTTTTATCGGCTTGTGAGACAAAAGGGCCTGCGTCTACGACAAAAACATTGTCAAGATCATGGAGTTTTTCAAATGGGTTTACGACGGATTTTTTGGGGTCGTCTCCCATTCTTGTCGTTCCCACTTCATGGATGATTCGCCCAGGAGTTTGTAGCCCATAATTCTTATCTCTACCGGGTTTTTCACCTAGAGGAATCCCTCCCATATTCGTTATTATCTCTTCAAAGGTGTTTTGCATGTGCTTGGCCTGTTTCAATTCTTCATCACTCCATTTATAATTGAACCGCAAAACAGGGATACCCCATTGATCTTTTCTGTTGGGATCAATCTCACAATAGTTTTCTTTCCTGGCAATGGATTCGCCCCTTCCATCCATTCCAATTAAAGAACCGTAGTATTTTTTAACATCTTGTCTTAAGAACTCTCCGTACCCTCCCACAGGTTTTCCAAAGAAAGAATTTAAATCATTTGGATTAAAGCCAAACCCATAGCTGGGGGCACCAAGGCCACCCCAAACTTCAATATGATAGCCGCGAGCAAAATCTAATTTTTTGTTGTCTAGCCACCAGGGAGAATAGAGATGCATGCCGCCAACACCGTCTTCATTATAGGTTTTGCGATTCATCAGATTGGGCACAAAACCCATTCGCCCTCCACCGGTCGAATCGTGAAGGTATTTACCAATTAAGCCACTGCTATTTCCCAATCCGTTTGGGTGAGAAGCACTTTTTGAATTTAACAGAATACGAGCTGTACTACAAGAGGAGGCCGCCATTACAACCACTTTTGCTTTTATGGAGTAATCTAAGCCTGATTTTTTATCAATGTAGTTCACACCGGTAGCTTTTCCGTTACCATCTACGGTAACTTCACGCACCATAGAGTCAGTGTAAAGAGCTATTTGTCCCCCTGATTTTTGAGCGGGAAAAATCAAACAAGAGCCCGCGGAAAAGTCAGCATACACCTGGCAGGACCGACTGCACTGATTACAGTAAAAACAGACACCGCGTTCCTGATTGATTCTTTTGGTTAAAATAGACATTCGGGAGGGCATCACTTTTACACCTGCTTTTTCAGCCCCCTTTTTATAATAGAGCTCGTGTAGCCGAGGTTTAGGAACTGGAAGGAAGAAACCGTCGGGCTCGTTGTATATGTTTTCTTTGCTTCCAAAGACCCCAATTAGCTTGTCCACCTTGTCATAATACGGCTTGACATCTTCATATCCAATAGGCCAGTCTTCTCCTATACCATCCCTGCTTTTGGATTTAAAATCCAAAGGGCCAAAGCGCAGCGATATGCGCCCCCAATGGTTGGTTCTTCCCCCAAGCATCCGCGACCGGAACCAGTCAAAATCGGTGCCTTCGGCTCGTGTGTAGGGTTCACCTTCTATGTCCCAGCCGCCGTAGGCCATATCGAAATCACCAAAAGCACGAGAAGTGTTTGCACCTCTACGAGGGGAATGATAGGGCTGTTTCATTTGGGTCATTTGTTCAGGATTGGCAGGATCAAAATGCGGACCTGCTTCAACCACAGCTACTTTTAAGCCAGCCTCGCTGAGTACTTTCGTTGCCATACCTCCTCCAGCACCTGAACCAACAATAACGACGTCGTATTCTTTCTTTTCTTTTAGTATGTACATAAAACCTCTCTGTTTTAATTATTGAGTTCTTTTGTGGGAAAACAACCAAGGGAAAAGGTTCTTTTCTTCAATTGCAGCATTCCATACTACGTGGCCGTGATTTGGGAAATGAGTATATTTTACATTGGCCTTTTTTTGAAGTAGAGCGTTGTAAAGTTCCTTAGAAAACTTATAAGAAATTACATCATCCTTTTCCCCATGCATGAGCCACAGAGGGGTTGATTTAATTTTTCTTGACCAGCCTGGGTCGGCTCCACCACAAAATGAAAAAGCCGCTGCAAATTTATTGGGGTTTCTGAAAATCATTTCCAATGTTCCCATACCTCCCATAGAAAGCCCTCCAATATATATCTGATTCTTATTTATTGGATAAGTATTCTCAACATACTGTATCAAATCTTCTAATACATCAAGTTGTTTGTTCTTTCTTTTTCTCTTGTAAAACTTATAAGGCCTAGGAAACCGTTTTTTTACCTTAGTCCAATGACTATCTGATGGGCATTGAGGGTAAATGACTATGGATGGCCATTTCTCACGGAAAAAGTCTTTTTTAAAAAAACTACTACAATGAACTAGCTGCAATTCGTTATCACTGCCTCTTTCACCAATTCCGTGCAAAAAAACAACAAGGGGATATTTTTTTTGAGAACCTTCTTCGTAGCCCTCAGGCAGAAGAATTCTATATGGCAATTCGACATCATTAGTTATGTAATTATGTTTTTCGTATTCCTGTCCGTATGCGAGTGAAACAAGAAATAACGAAAATGGCACTAGAGACAAAAACAAAAAATGTTTTAGCCTCTCTACTGTAGAGATTGTTAGCATATTATAAAAATAATAGATAAAAAGGGGATTATGCAAATCCCCTGTTTATAATAAAGCAAAAAATAAACCAAAATAATTTGCCAGAAAAAAATTTAAATTCTCATTTGGGTTAATTATTGTTTAGCCCACCATAATTTTGTTGCCTTCACATCAGCTCCTTGTCTTGCAACTGCAGCTTCAATGTTGGCAGCATTTGAAGTGTATGCACTAGAAATGTATCGCAATCTATTTGCATAAGCACCATTCATTGCACCAGATAAGCTACGAATATCATTGTCAGACGATGTAGTTACTGCTGAAGCTGGATAACCAGTGTCTCGAACGATGGCCCAGGCTTCATAACCATTAGTATAGTTGGCTATCCATCTTTGGGTAGCAATTTTTTCTAACTTTTCATCATCACTACCGGTAAGTGTACCCATTGAAGAACTTGCAAAATCATCTGTAATGGCGGCGCCCCAGAGATTCATTGCATGTTCTAATCCGGTCTGGTAATGTCCTGCAGCGTCACCTGACGCAAGACCTTTAACAATTGCTTCAGCAATCATAAAGTGGCTATCAGCAGCTGTCATAACTACAGAAGGGAAAATTTCACCACCGTCGTTAGACTTATTTATAACAAGGTCAACGGGGTTTGAAAACAAACTTCCGTCAAATATTCCCTTGATATTTGGGCTTAGTCTTACAGGAAGACCTACGTGATAGGTATTTTCAGCCATTGTGATTGTAAGCTCTGCAGCGGTTTGAGCCCAAGTGTAATCAGTATCAAGGATAAGGCCAGCATTATCTAGAGTGCTTTTAAGAAACGCAATTTGGTTATCAGACGCCTCAGAGATATCAACGGTAACTGTACCTCCTGCGCTTGGCTTAGACATTAAGCTCAATCTTGGATCATTTGATGATGATAACGCATTTACTAGTGGTTCACCAACTTTCCACTGACCGCCGTCTCCAAACCCATAGTAAATATCACCATAATTGCAATGCTCTACCCAAATGTTACCCACTTCATTAAATGAAGTAAAAAGTGCATTAGAGTCAGCTAACACTCCTGAACCAATAGCTTCCGAAATAGCAGAAGCTGCGAAATCCTCTCCTGCTGCCCCGTGAGCCCTTAAGCCCATTCTTAATTTTAAACTATTTGCTAATTGCTTCCACTTTTGCATGTCTCCATTAAATAACACATCATTTTCTGCAAGTCTATCAACACCTTGTCCAGTATTTGTATTATTTCCAATAATTGAAACTGCTTGACTCAACTCTGATATAACACCTCTATAAACATCAATTTGGTCATCATATTTTGGAAGAGTTATATCAGGGTCAGAAGCCTCTGAATAAGGAATCATTCCAACTTGATCTGTGTAAAGTTGATAATAAAGCCCTTTCATAATTAGTCCAATTGCATAATACTGCTCATTTTCTAAAACACCACCTTCGCCAACAAGATTCATGTATGCTGTTAATGAACTATTGTATCCAGCCAACCAACCGTTGGTGCCTTCTTGTAACCAGCCGGTGTATTCGCACCCGATTTTTCCATCTCAGGCGTATTGTGAATGACCTCCAGCATGTTGACCGGCATATTGATCTTGGTGAAATATCTGGCCAAACCACAAAGGAGCTGCAACGGGTTTAAATAGCCCTTTTTGCAAGCTTGTTACAAAAAACTTTGCACTTACATCTGACACAGACAATGCATCTGGTTGTTCATTTATTTCATTGAAATCGTCAGTACATGAGACGATAATGCCAAGAAATAATCCAAAAAATAAAATTCCTTTCTTCATAATTGATTTATTCTTCATTTGTTCTATTATTTACAATTTAAAAATTTAAAGTTAAGTTCATACCAATGCTTCTTATCGTTGGCATTGGGTTATGGGACATACCCTGAATTCCAAGAGATGTACCTATCATTATTTCAGGGTCAATATCTTCAGCGGATTTAGAAATGAAAAATAAATTTCTTCCTACAAGTTGAAGATTAGCGCTTTGAAGCCCTATCGCATCAACGCCAGGGATTCTATATCCAATCGAGAGCTCTCTTAACCTAACATTGTCCTGATCATACAAATAATTTTCTGATATTGTCGACATAGCGTTCCAATAATCTTGACCCGATACATTAACTGTATTTGCAGATCCGGTAGCAGTATTATTTCCTTGAACGACGACACCTGATTCTCGATACTCTAAACTTCTTTCTGAAGCGCCATGTCTGTCTAAATCTGCAGAAGTTTGGGAATAAATTTTACCCCCAACTCGAGCATCAATTAAAAAGCTTAATGAAAAGTCTTTATATGATATGTTATTTGACCAACCACCCAACCAGTCTGGTTGAGCATTTCCTAATAGAACGTTAACATCGGATGCAATAGGCGCACCATTAGCATCGACCTCTCCAGTCCATTCTCTTCCGTAAATATCTCCAATACTACCTCCAGTAGTAGCTCTGATACTAAGGTTTCCATCTGTTGATGTATTGTAAACAAAACTATCCAAACCGTCAATGAGTTCTTCTATTTTGTTTTCATTTTTTGAATAAAACAACGAAGTATTCCATGAAAGGTCAGTAGTTTTAATCAATGTTCCTCCGAGAGCTATTTCAACACCGTTATTAGTTACTTTACCAATGTTGGATCTTTCAAATTGAAATCCAGTAGCGGCAGGAACAGGAACGTCAAAAATCAGATCCGTCGTTGAAATATTATAAACCGCAACATCCAATGTCAGTCTGTTTTTAAGCATACTTAACTCTAGACCAAATTCAGAAGAAGTAACTGTTTCAGGTTTTAGATCTGGATTAAACTTTACTCTGGGAGATTGTAATTCAGTTAATCCAAGATAACCGGCGCCAGGGACTGTGAAAGTTTGGTTAAGTTGATAAGGGTCAGTGTCATTACCCACTTCTGCAATACTTGCTCTCAATTTGATAAGATCGAAAAGTTCTTGATTAGGATCTATAAACTGGTTAAGCAATGCAGACAAACTAGCTGAGTTGTATATGTAAGATCGATTTTCTTCACTTAAAGTAGAGGACCAATCATTTCTTGCGGAGACATCTAAATATAAGAAATTGTCATATGCTAAATTAACCGAACCGTATAATGAATTAACTTTCTTAATTGATTGTGGAAATTCAAGCGGAGGATTGACTTCATTTAAATTTGCAACAAAGTATTTTGTTGGAATTTTGAAGTTTCTCCCTGAAACAACCATACCCTCATAAGTTCTTTTTGACATGTTACCCCCTGCATTGGCAACCAAATTTAATTTATCTGTTAGGTCACGTTTAGCAGTTATTAAAAACTCAGAGTTTAATTCTCCAAAAGAGTTTTCTCCTATTCTCAAAGCTCCCTGATTTTCAAAATGTCTTCCTGGCTTCAAAATTCTATTGTTTCTAACGTTTGTCACATCAGCACCCACTCTAATAAATGCATTTAGCCAATCTGTAAAGTCATAGTTTATCTTAAAGAAGCCTAAAAATCTATTTCTACGAACAAGATCTTCATCGTGAAGTGTCATCCAATACGGATTTCCTGTGAGACCATCATCATATTTAATCACAGCATAATCATCTGGAGTCGCAGGATTGTCCATCTGATAATTTCTTAAGTCATCGGTAATTACACTTCTTGGCATTACATAAACATACCCCAATAATCCCTGGGCTCCGTTTGTGGATGCTCTGTTGGTAACCTCTTGTGTAAAGTAGGTTGCTTTTGCATCAATGCTTAACTTATCTGAGAGGTCGGCTACACCTCTTAAATTGAAATTATGACTATTTAAATCCGAACCTTCAATCATTGATTCGGAAGAATTATTTGTGTATGAAAATCTAACAGATCCATTCTCCGATCCTTTATCCAATGAGACAGATGTTATATTTCGAAACGCAGATCTAAAAAAGTTTCTTACGTTGTCAGGTCGTGCAGAATATGATTTCGTTGAACCATCATAATAAGGCTGTGAAGATCCATCTAATGGCGCACCCCATGAATCTCTAGTCCATGCGGTTCCAGTGTCTCGTTCTGGAAATGTGGCCCCTAGAGTACCTTGTCCATACTCATTTTGGAAATCAGGCAGTAACATAGGGTTGTCAACATACAAGTTAGTTTTAACAGTAACCCCTAATCTATTTGACCTTGAACCTTTTTTTGTGGTTATCAAGATTACGCCATTACCCGCTCTAGACCCATAAAGGGCTGCTGCACTGGGACCTTTTAAAACAGTAACGGACTCCACATCATCGGGATTGATATCAGTAATACCACCACCAGAAATGGTAGGCTCATAGCTGGGCTGTCCTCCACCATCATTAGAACCAGCAGTGAGCTGGTTTCCTTCACCGTCGCCAGCAATCGATCCGTTGATAGGCATACCATCTACAACAATAAGTGCCTGAGTATTTCCTCCTAAAGAGTTGTTTCCTCTAATTGTTATACGTGAGGAAGAGCCTAATGATCCGGCTTGTGAAATTTGAAGACCTGCAACCTTTCCTGCAAGCGAATTAGCAAGGTTATTATCTTTGATGGTATTTACATTTCCACCAGATATTTCGCTAACTGCATAACCAAGTGATTTTTTCTCCCTTGTAATTCCCAGGGCAGTTACGATTACTTCACTTAACGAATCAGGCTGAAGGATTAATGAATAGTCACCCCCAGCAGTAATAGGAACTTCTTGTGTTATATAACCCACAAACTGGATAGAAAGGGTTTCCCCTTCGGAGGCATCTATAGAAAATGCGCCGTCAAAATCTGAAGTTACACCAGTGTTGGACTCTAGAAGCACGACACTTGCACCAGGTAAGGGAGTACCGTTTTCGTCTGAAACGGTTCCATTAATGGTGGTTTGAGCGGCAAGTTGCATACTCAAAAACGACAAGGATACCGTTAAAAATGTATTTAATATTTTCATAATCAGTTTGTTTAGATTTTTCAATATAGGAAGCCAAAGGGGTAAAAAACCTTCTTTCAAGAGTTTTGAAGCCAAATAAAACAAATACTTATCCGTAATATACAATCATATTATTCTGATTTACAGTTAATTAGATTATAACTACTTTTACTAAAACGATTAAGTAATATTTTAAAATGAGTCAGAAAAAAATAGCGGCTTACTTTGGGGTTTCAGTGGCTACAGTTTCCAAAGCACTGAATGACAGTCATGACATCAGCATTGGGCTTAAAAAGAAGATTCAACGCTATGCTGAAAAAATTGGATATAAAAAAAACTATTCAGCCCTAGCCCTCCGAAAGAAAACATCGGTAAAAAATATAGCAGTCATCATCCCTAATTTTTACAACAGTTTTTTTAATGAAGTAATCAAAGGAATTAATGATGCATCAAGAGATTATGGGTATAACACGATGGTTTTGGAGACTAATGATTCTGTAAAGCGCGAAAGAGAATTGTTGGATTATTTACTTACGGGGATTGTTGACGGATTGATTATTTCCCCCTCTTCGGAGACATTTACTAAAGACCAGCGTAAACACCTAATTGGTTTCAATGAGCGAATTCCGATTGTGCTATTTGACAAAATATTTGATGAGATTGAATGCGGGAAAATAACTAATGACAATAAAAATTGTTCTTATCGTGCTACCCAAAAATTGATTAGTGCAGGCTGCAGGAAAATTGGATTAATGAGTGACATGTACAAATTGAATATTGCAAAAGAAAGGACTTCAGGATTCAAACAAGCGATTCTAGAAGCAGGTCTTTCTTTGAATAAAAAAGACTTGTTTTTTTACTCCTCGGATTTATTTTATAATCACCAACTCGAACAGTTTTTAAGCACCGGTTACGACGGTTTGTTCTGCATGGAAGAAAACTCTTTGATAAATGTTAAAAATTTTATTGCTAGGACCAAGTCAAAACGGTTTGACGACTTAAAAATAGTTGGGTACTATAGCCGCAAAGCGTATCGAAAAGATTTAATCAGTGAAGTGGAAGACAACTATATCTATGTAGATCAAAAAGGTTATAAAATGGGGCAAGAATCGTTGAAGTTGTTATTGAAACGCTTTGATATCAAATATGAAGAAAGCAGAAACGAATTGCTTATTGTAGATTCCAAAATCCAAAATTTTCAGTAATGTTCCGGTGCAGCTTTTTTTAAGAAACGCGACCGCACCATAGGTTTTAAAAATGAAGAATGAGGTGTTTAAGATTGGCGTCTTTTTATTCTTAGGAGGTGTACACTATTCCTAATAGAAGATTTTACTCCTAAGGGGGATTACTTTTTTTCGGTTTGGAAGGAAGAAGCGGGCAAACCTTCTATGTTAAACAAGGTTGCGTCAAAATAATTCGCCCAGCCATATCTTGCTTGGATGGGAGCCTTCACTTTTTTTGAAATAAGCTGGACGGAATTTTCAATGATCTTTGCTGTGGCAGGGTAGAATTTTCCATCCATTCCAGCCAATTCAAATTCTGAGAGCTCCTTAGGCGCATAGAGTCCTGAACCGAGTTCCTCAAAATACAATATAAGAGTCTGCCCTTGAATGGAAAGGCCTTTATAAAGCGGTCCCGACGGAACAATTTCCTTTTGCCCGTAGTTCTTATTTAAAGCGATATTTGCAAGCCGTAGGCCCACTTCCTGTTTGTTGGCAGGATGAATATTATCTACTTCCCCAATATCTGAGGTCACCACCATGGAGGTATTGTTGATGTCCAAAGCTTTTCTTTGTGCCTCACGTAATTCATAGGATTTTTCATAATCCTCATAGGTTCCACAGGGGGCAATTTGAACAAAATAAAAAGGTAATTGATCTCCCCATTGGGCCCTCCAATTTTCAACCAGACTGGTTAAGAAAGATTTGTATTGCTGAGGGTTATCAACATTGCTTTCTCCTTGATACCAGAGGAATCCTTTGAAAGTGTAAGGAATCAAGGGTTTAATCATGCTTTCAAATAGGGCACTATAGGCGTTGGGATCTTGGATGAGTTTCCCCTTTTTTATGAAGCTATTGAGGCGATCTTTGTTAGCGATGAGGTCGTCGTAGGAGAACTCGTGTTTTTGGAAATGAGAATCGAGAGAAAAAGCAATATGTTTGAATTTCAAAGGACCGTTATCCACACGGATTTGTTCCTTTTCACTTTGGATAAATGCCTTTCCTAAAAAGCCTCCCTCTCCAATATTGTCAACTATCCGAATAGCGAGCACATTGCCTGTCTTTTTCAAGAGCCCTTTGGGAATTTTATATTCCCTTTCAATACAGCAGGCCATTGATTTCCCAACCAATTTTCCATTGATGTAGGTATAGTCAAGATCATCAATTCCTCCATTTGCAATGAACTTAAAATTTTGATCGGGATCTTTTACATCAAAATATTTTCTAATCCAAAGGACTCCATTTTCAGAAAAGCTATCAGATTCAAAGACTTTTTCAAAAGTAAATGATGAATCGTCTTTCCCTTCTAAGGGGTATTGAGTCCAATAGTTGTCATCAAAAAAGGGGTCGGTATAAATTTGATCTTCTAAAGATAAATTAAGCCACTCTTTAATATTTTTCGGGAGGGGATAATTTTCAGATCCTACAAATTCCCTATTGGCGGCTTCAATTTTTTTATTTTGTTGGGCGATTTTTTCTTTGAGGGCTTCAAGCCCTCCTTTTTGAAAAATTTGAGAGGCTTTATCTTGACTCAATGGATTCTTCATTAATTTGTCCAAGCTAATCCACGCTTCCACCCTAGTTCCGCCCCAGGAGGAATTCACAATTCCGACAGGAATGTTGAGTACTCGATTAATTTCACGAGCAAAGAAATAAGCAACGGCACTGAAGTGCTTTGCGTTTTCTGGGGTAGTGGTTTTCCACGATGCTTTCTCAATGCTAACACCATCAAGGTTTCTAGGCATATTAAACATTCTAATCTTAGGGTTCGAAGCATTTTTAACCTCTTGTTTTCCATTAATAATTCGAGCACTCATCGGCCATTCCATGTTGGATTGGCCAGAAGCAAACCAGACCTCCCCCACCAGGACGTCTTTAAGAACGATTCGTTGGTCTGTAGATGAAAATGCTAGTGTGTAGGGACCTCCGTGTTTAGGGGTTGGAAGACTTAGAGACCATACACCTTTAGAATCAATTTGGCCAGAAGAGACTTGCCCCCATTCGGCTTCCACAAAAACAGAGTCACGAGGGGTTCCCGTTCCCCACAGATTTACGTCAGCCTCTTGTTGCAGGACCATATGATCGGAAAACAAGGGGTGAAGCTTCAGTGGCTCATCGCCCAAATGGCATCCACATAAAACCATAGCAAGACAGGTGTAGAGCATCCAAAAGGAAATCTGCTTTGAATGAACAAGGGAAAAGGAATTCCCAAAAAAATGTGGCATACTTATTAGAGTTTTTCTGTTAATACCGCTAAGATGGTTTTGATACCGTTCCGATAATCTCCCAGACGAATATTTTCGTTGGGGCTGTGTTGGTTGTTATCACGATTAACTGTTGGTACAGTCACAGCGGGGATTTCTAGGGTATTAACAAAGGGAGAAATAGGAATAGAACCCCCACTCATTCGTACACGGATGGGTTCTTCCTGAAACCCACGGACTAAGGCTTTACGCAACCATTTCCCAACCTTGGTGTCGAGGTCGGTTCGGAAGGATTGATATGAGATTTCATAGGTGAATGTGGCTACTTTTGGATGCTGAATACGTTCTTCGGGAGTAGGCTCGCGGTCCAGGACATAATATCCCTGTTCTTCTACATGCTTCTGGACTAGTTGAATCAATCGTTTGGGATCCGATTCTAGGACGAGTCGAACATCGATTTCGGCTCGGGCCCAAGCGGGAACGATCGTTCTTACCTTGTCATTGATCCAACCAGATTGCATCCCTCGGATATTTAGCGAAGGGTATTGTATGGATTCTTGGTAGTTGGCCCCCACCTTGTCTAATTCCCCTATTTGAAGGGTATTCATGAAGGCCTCTTTGTCATGGTGGAAGGCACGTGATATTTTTTTAGTTTTTTCATCAATGGTGATCCCGTCATAAAAGCCAGGAATGGTGACGCGTCCTTGGTCGTCCTTCATGGAAGCTAAGAGTTTTGCCATACGCAAAGCGGGATTGGGCACATAGTTGCCAAAATGGCCGCTGTGTTGTGGAGCGACAGGACCATAAGTGGTAAGCTGAATGGTAGAAATACCTCGAGCTCCAAAGGTAAGGGTGGGCCGGCCCGAGCGGTGCTTTGGCCCATCGAAGATAATCAATTGGTCGGCCTTTAGAAGGGCGCGATTGGCTGTGACGGCCTCTGGCAAGTGAGGCGAACCCAATTCTTCTTCGAAATCCATGATCACTTTGAGATTAAAATTGGGTTCAATATTTTCTCGGATCAGGACGTCCATGGCATTCAAAAACATGACCACAGGCCCTTTTGCGTCACTGGCCGAACGGGCAAATACACGCCAGTTATCTTGGTAGTTTTGAATTTTTTCCCAAGGAAGGGTTTCCCATTCTCCTTCCGCGGAGGGCTTTTTTAAGACAGGGATATAGGGGTTTTCTTGAAACCATCGGGACGGATCTACAGGTTGCCCGTCAACTTGTAAATAAACCAAGACGGTTTGTTTCGCTCCAGGGTATCTTTTTTCAGCAAGGAGTAGAGGTGCCTTAGGGGTTGCGATACGTTGGGTGTCAAACCCTCTTTCTACAAAAGTGCGTTCACACCACTTCACATTGAGCTCAATTTCGGGCATATGTGAGCCATCATTGGGAATGCTTAACACTTCGCGAAGCATGGGAAAAGAATTTAGCGTTGCTTCTTTAGCCCAAGCATCTAGTTGTTTTTCAGATTGAGCCCAGCTGGCTTGGACGAAAAGGACCGAGATTAAAACAGAAAGAATTTTTTCCATGGTTACTTTTTTTCTAAAGATAGAAAATCTGTTAACACACGACCCAATTGGGATTTATCAGTCGTTGAGCTGCAATACTGCCATAAAAGCTTGTTGAGGAATCTCTACATTCCCTACTTGGCGCATTTTTTTCTTTCCTTTTTTCTGTTTTTCCAGCAATTTTCGCTTTCTGGTAATGTCACCTCCATAGCACTTGGCCGTAACATCTTTTCGGAGGGCTTTGATGGTTTCACGGGAAATAATTTTTGCGCCGATGGCTGCTTGAATAGGAATATCAAATTGTTGCCTAGGAATCAGCCCACGGAGTTTTTCACACATTTTCTTCCCGATGTGGTAGGCATTGTCTGCATGAATGAGTGCAGATAAAGCATCTACTTGATTGCCGTTGAGCAAAATGTCAACTTTCACCAGTTTGGAAGGGCGCATACCGATGGGCGAATAGTCAAAAGAGGCATACCCTTTGGAAACGGTTTTGAGGCGATCGTAAAAATCAAAAACAATCTCAGCCAAAGGCAAATCGAAACTCAATTCAACCCGTTCCGTGGTGAGGTAGGTTTGGCTGGTAATGGTTCCCCGTTTTTCAATACAGAGCGACATCACATTACCCACATAATCGGACTTGGTGATAATAGTGGCTTTGATGAAGGGCTCCTCAACCCGGTCCAAATAGGAAGGGTCTGGTAGGTCTGAAGGGTTGTTTACTGGTAAAATAGAATCGGCTTCTTTTTTGGTGAAGGCGTGATAGGATACATTGGGAACAGTGGTGATAACACTCATGTTGAATTCTCGTTCCAAGCGTTCTTGGATGATTTCCAAATGAAGCATTCCTAAAAAGCCACATCGAAATCCAAATCCCAAAGCGGCTGAGCTTTCTGGTTGAAACACCAAAGAGGCATCATTGAGCTGCAGTTTTTCCATACTGGCCCGCAATTCTTCATACTCTTCGGTATCAACGGGATATATTCCAGCAAAGACCATGGGTTTGACTTCTTCAAAGCCTGAAATAGCGAAAGGAGTTGGGTTCTCTGATTGGGTAATGGTATCACCGACTTTAACTTCCTTGGCTTCTTTAATTCCAGTGATCAGATAGCCCACATCTCCAGCGCCAATCACCTTTTGGGGTTGTTGTTGAAGGCGAAGGGTACCGATCTCATCGGCAAAATAATTTTTTCCAGTAGCCATGAACTGAACCTTCTGTCCCTTTTTGATGTGTCCATTGAGAATTCTAAAATAAGTTTCAACCCCTCGAAAAGGATTGTATACAGAATCAAAAATCAACGCTTGCAGCGGAGCATTAGGGTCTCCCTTGGGAGCAGGCACTCGGTGGACAATAGCGGATAGTATCTCTTGAACCCCCAAGCCTGTCTTTGCAGATGCTGGGATGATTTCTTCAGAAGCACAGCCCAACAGATCGACAATGTCGTCGGTGACTTCTTCAGGGTTGGCGGAAGGAAGATCTATTTTATTGAGAACTGGGATGATTTCTAAGTCATTCTCCAAAGCAAGGTACAAATTGGAAATGGTTTGAGCTTGAATGCTCTGCGCCGCATCAACTACCAGCAAGGCTCCTTCACAAGCAGCAATGGATCGAGACACTTCGTAGGAAAAATCGACGTGCCCCGGGGTATCAATGAGATTGAATACATAGTCTTTCCCTTCGTGGGTGTAGTTCATTTGAATGGCATGAGACTTGATAGTGATGCCTCTTTCGCGCTCCAAGTCCATGTCGTCCAACAGCTGATCTTGTTTTTCACGATCCGTTATTGCTCCGGTAAAATCTAGGAGTCGATCGGCCAGAGTGCTTTTCCCATGGTCGATATGTGCAATTATGCAAAAGTTTCTAATGTTCTTCATTTCCGCGCCTTCCTTCATAGCGCTGTAAAGATATTACTTTGTTCGACGACTACACATAAAAATGCCAGAGGCTTCGGTTCCTAGAAATGTTTTTACCTTTGTGGCATGCCACAGATAGGTTCAATTGTGCTTCCGGATTTCCCTTTGTTGCTTGCACCGATGGAGGATGTGAGCGACCCGCCTTTTCGCGCTTTGTGTAAGGAAAATGGTGCAGACGTGGTGTACACTGAGTTTATTTCTTCGGAAGGTTTGATACGAGACGCAGCCAAGAGTGTTCAGAAACTGGATATTTACGAAAAAGAACGCCCCGTCGGCATTCAAATTTTTGGAGCCAATTTGGATTCCATGCTTCAATCTGTGGATATAGTAGAGAAGTCGAAGCCGGACATTATCGACATCAACTTTGGGTGCCCTGTCAAAAAAGTAGTTTGTAAAGGGGCAGGAGCAGGAATTTTAAAAGACATTCCTCTAATGGTCAAATTAAGTGCTGAAATGGTGAAGCGGACTTCTTTACCTATCACCGTGAAAACCCGATTGGGTTGGGATCACAACTCAATCAAAATAGTTGAGGTGGCCGAGCGACTCCAAGATGTGGGCGTGGCAGCAATCTCTATACATGGCCGTACTCGGGCACAGATGTATAAAGGAGATGCCGACTGGAAACCTATTGCTGCCGTGAAGAACAATCCAAGAATGCAGATTCCTGTTTTTGGGAATGGGGATGTGAACAGCCCAGAACGGGCCCAAGAGATGCGGGATGCCTACGGCTTGGATGGTGCTATGATTGGACGAGCAAGCATTGGGAATCCCTGGTTTTTCAATCAGGTCAAAACCTATCTGAAAACAGGCGTTCATGCGGCAGCACCCAGTATGGAAGAAAGGGTGACGGCAGCTCGCCGACACTTACAGATGTCATTGGATTGGAAAGGAGAAGTGCTAGGCGTGTTGGAAACCCGACGACACTATACCAATTACTTTAAAGGAATCCCCAATTTTAAAGAATACCGCACTCGAATGGTCACGGCCAATGATTCTGCCGATGTGTTTGCTACCTTTGATGCCGTATTAGAAAAATGGGGCGACTATCAGTTTGCCTGAACGGCCAACTGACCCACTCTCCTAGTAGCCCAATAGGAGGCTAAGCCTCCTAGAAGGAAGACCGTAGCCGACACTAGAAACACATTGGAGGATTCCCAGAGAACGGGATAGGCAATGCCCGTTCCCGGGACATATATTATTGAAAAATTGCTTTGTACCAAAACGATGATCGAAGCAAGGAACACACCAATCACTCCTCCTCCAATGCTGATTAAACATCCGAGTAGAAAAAAGACTTGCCTTATTTGGTGGGGAGCCAGCCCCATGGCTTTAAAAATTGAAAACTGGGGGCGTTTGTCTACGATCATCATAATCAACGCACCCACCACATTGAACAGGGCAATGACAAGCACCAATGTAAAAATCAGATAGACGGCCAGGTTCTCTGTTTTTAGCATTTTATAAAAAGCAGCATTGAGGTCGTTTTGATCCAGTAATTGATAGCGGTCATTCCATTTTCTGGGGAGTTGTTCCCAGAGACTCTCTTTGGTGTGTCTTGGGGCATTGAATTCTATCGCACTGAATTGATCCGCTGGATAGTCCAACAGTTCTTGGGCAAAAGCGGTGGAGGCATAGACGTATTTATTATCCAGCTCGTCACTGATACGATAGAGCCCAACAACATACAAAGGGCGCGTTTTTAGCTGGGTTGTGTTGAGGAGGGCTTTGGGGTTTTCTTTTGGGACGGTGACATTTAAGTAGGAATCATAATCAAAAACTCCAATTCCTAGCGTGGAAGCTAAGCCATAGCCCATAACGGTTTCATTGTTCTCCATGGGATTCCATGTTCCCACAAGCACCAAACTATCTATGGCGATGGTACTGGGATAATTTAGTGGGACGCCTTTTAAGACAGCGACTTGATTCTTGGATTCAAAGGAAAGGAACACTTTCTCTTCCAATACTGGAGCCCAAGACACCAACCCAGATGCTTGGTTGAGTGAATGGCGGTCTACACTGTCCAAAAGGAGTGTTTTCCCTTGCCGAGGAATCAGTTTAAAATCGGGATCTAAGCCACTAGTAAATTGCACGCCGAAGTCTTTGAGTCCACTAAAGGCAGAAAGGACAACAAGAAGCGCAGCGCTGGCAACGACAACGACAACCACGGCAATTGCATTGATACGGTTGATGACTGTCTGATTGCTTTTGGTAAAAAAGTACCGCCACGCCAAACGAAAGACGACGCTCATGACCCCTTTTTTTTGGGAGATTTTGGCACAATAGGATTGTTGGGGTTATGTAGGTCTTTTTCAATCGCTTCAATATAATCCAATGAGTCGTCTTGATGGAACTGAAGCGTGGGAATTCGACGCAGCTGATTTTTAAGCAATTGAGAGAGGTCATGCTTTAATTGAAACCGATTTTGCTGAAGGGCGTTGAGATAAAAAGCGGCTTGTTCGGACGGGAAAATACTGAGGTATACTTTGGCTTGGGATAAATCTACGGTAACCTTCACTCGGGTGACCGAAACAATCAAATTGCTGACTCCCTCCTCACGAACTGCCGTTTGCAACAGCTGAGCAAGTTCTTTTTGCAGCAAGGTGCCAATTTTTTTTTGCCGTGGACTTTCTTCTTGCATGGGATAAAAGTACGGAATCTCCTCGGATGGGGCTGGAGACAATTTATTCTTGAGTTGGGCAGGATTGCTTATTCGTTGGGGATGATTTCCCATTTAAAATCCGAAGTAAGCCGATAGCTTCCCACATGGGGCTTTTGCCATTGGCTTGGAGGGATAATTGAAAGAAAGTCGCCAGAGGATCCCTCATAAAGATGGTAGGTTTCTCCAACGATGGGTTCAAATTTATAGGCCGCAGCATACACCCGTTGGGTGTTATTTGCCTCGGTTACAAAGGCTTTGATGCGGCTTTGAAGTTCTTCCAACTCAGCACTGAGAATTTTGGAAGCTTTTTCCACTCCTTTTCGTTTAAAAGCGTCCACATTGGGAACCTCGATCAAAGGGCCGCTCACAGAACTCGCATAGGGCAACAATTTGGCCACATATGAGTCGGAAGCTTCTTCCCAAACTACGGAATCGGGTTTTTTCTTCACCACAATTTTTTTTCAAAGATACAATCTAAAAAGAAGTAATGAAATAAACTGTTGAAACGGAATAAAGCACTTACATATTTCCTAGACCCACTTTTAGCAAGTGAACGATAATAGTTTTAGCTTAAGATTTTTCCGATAATTAACACCAAATAGAATGAAAAAGTATCATTTTACCGGAATAGCACAAAACCTAACCCCCCAAACAGTTCATTAGTGGGAAGAAAGGCGTGAGCTTAGTGAGAGATTTATAAAGACTTGCAAAGGGGTATTTAAAATGAATGGTCTCTTCACGGCACCCCACATAGAATAGGTCATATAAGTTACTAATACGATTTGTAAGGGATTGTGATAACCAGCTCATGGCCAACCCTCAGCACGTTAAAGACATTATTTGAAATAAGAAGAGTTCCCTTGCTCTATAGGCTTAACATCAAAAACTACAATTATTAACCAAACGAAAGAATTGGAGGTAGAGCAAAGGGACTCATTCATAGCAACTTCTTCCACAACAATATTAATTTAAATACTTCTACGAACACCTAACAACCAATAAAATAAAATTATAATGCCATTTGAGAAAGGACATACTCTAGCCACAGGCAGACTTAAGAGATCCTCTAATAAGTCAACTGAAATCGTCAAGAGAAACGTTGCTTTACTACTAGAGAATAATATCCAGGTTGTGGAGGATGACTTAGATCAAATAAGTCCAAGGGATAGAGGGAATGCTTTATTACAGTTCAAGAAGTTTGTCATCCCTACCCTGAAGTCTATTGAGGTTGAATATATATCCCAGGCTGATGCCGACAGGGAATACCTCCTTCAGCTCTTGGAAGTACCAGAGGAAAAATTTGATTAGCTACATGGACTTAATTAATCAGTACATATAAGACTAGCGTGTTCAGAATAAAGATGGAGATCATGAAACCACCTTGTTTGGTGCTCCGCTTTACAAAACCATAAAAGCGGCAAAGATGGCTAAGAGACAAAAAGGAATGGCTGGTTCTAAAGAACCAGATGGAGAACCAGCCTATCTTATGAGTAATGCTGCAATTAGTTTATCTAAGCCAAATAATGAGAGTTAGTTGCTTTCATTATTTTTTATGCTCAATCTAGAATTAAGCTATCTGGACACCCCCTTTAATAGAGGGTTTTTTTTAACTTTATTAAAAAAACTATGAAAAAATATTTATCTCATCTATTTGCTATACTTTCTTGTTTGAGTTATGCAAATGATACCAACCCTATTGAGCATAAAATAAATGTAATTGCTGAAAGCAGAAATGATTATACTTTGACAGGGACTGACAAAATTGGAAACATAGATGGAATTGATCCTGAACTAACCTTTGATATAGGATCTGAAATAAAATTTCAAGTCAATGCACCTGGACATCCATTTTACTTAAAAGTAAAAGCCGGTGTTGGTAAGAAAAATCAGATCCCAGAAATTGAAAATAATGGAACAGCGAAAGGCTTAATCATATGGACACCTACAACAAAAGGAACTTATTATTACCAATGTGGGAAACACAAAAACATGGTTGGGGTCATAAGAATTATTTAATTTGACGGAATTAGTGTTATTTTTACCGTAGGTTTTTGTTTTTCTGAGAGTGCTAGTTTTCCAAATTATGTATTTTCTCATGTATTTTGGAAATGGTGATCAAGAAGCCAACTCTTGAATTGCTCTCGGAAGTACTATAAACAAAGGCATCGGTCCTATAGCTCAGTTGGTTAGAGTAGCTGACTCATAATCAGTTGGTCCCTGGTTCGAGCCCAGGTGGGACCACCAACAAAGAAAGAGCGCAAGCTCAATCAGAACAAGCCCTTCGAGTAATCGAGGGGTTTTTCTTACAATTAAGTTTAACTTAAAGTTAGTCAATTTCTTGGCACTTATTTGGCACTAATCTTCTTTACCTAGAAAATCAGCCCATCCTTTCCAATTGATCTTATACGTGTTTTGTGGGTTTGAAGGAATATTACTTGGCCTTGACACCTTACTGTAAATGTTCCATTCTCTTTGACTTCTAAGATTTAACTTCTGTACTATTATATTCGAGCTTCTTTAAAAGTTAAATAATTTCCAGATGATTTCCTTCCTGTGCCAAGAAAATCTCCCCAACTAATCCCTCAAGGACCTTTGTAGGGACATCTTCTAATAGCCAAACATTATCGTACTTACTCCTGTATATTGGATCAATCTGAAAGTATAGTTTAGTTAGTTGCTCAAATGCATCACCCATACTTTTGTTATTAGGCATTGACTCAGCATATGATTTAAAATCACTCCAAGAATTTATTTTATTCAGCGAAATAGGTTTCATCATCCACAAGATATAAATCAAAAAAAAAATCAATTGAAAATGCAAAACAAATTTGATTAAACGTAATACTTATATGAAAGTTTTTAAGCACTCATTAGTTTTTGGCTAAATACTTTGGGCTAATGTTTTAAACAGTCTTGTACAAAAGGCAAAAGGCAGGACACGTAGGTGCAAGAGAGACGCGGTGCAGGGTCACAAATTATAGATGTGATAAGTACTCTCAGGTTTTAGCATTGTTCTATAGTTGTAGCTAAAATATCTAGGAATGTGAGACTCAAGGTGAAGCAGAGAATAGATACCATTATCCTCCCT
>ERZ802830.723-NODE-723-length-32524-cov-9.13542_pt1 | contig 32524 bp, 38 predicted proteins | sample MGYA00345654_ERZ802830 | MGnify/ENA primary metagenome ERZ802830 (study PRJEB30503, sample SAMEA104212375) | marine metagenome | biome: Westerlies Biome; feature: [SRF] surface water layer (ENVO:00010504) within the epipelagic zone...; material: water... | reverse complement strand
TATTTTATCCTGTAGCTATTAGGGCCTTGCCCATTTGTTCAACACTACCTCTCCTTTGAGTAATGACATCTTCTAACGATCTTGTCATCAAGAACTCATTGACGTTATCGTTAAAATCTATCCAAAAATTGTGCGCTATACACTTTGTTCCACTATTGCAAATACCCTCTCCTGAACACTGAGTAGCGTCCATATTTCGTTCAACTGCATTAATTATTTCTCCAATCATTACTTCATTGCTCGGTCTAGCGAGCTTAAAACCACCCTTTGGTCCTCTCGCAGCTTGTAAAATACCAACCCTTCTTAGATTACTAAAAATTTGTTCCAAGTAAGAAGCAGGTATGGATTGACGGTCCGCAACATCAGAAATCTTAGTATAGCTATCAACATTTCCTTGATTCATTGCCAAATCAAGAGCTGCGGTTACAGCGTATTTACCTTTAGTGGTTAAGTTCACGAGCGGAATTATATGTTCCCGAGTAAATTAGTCAAGAATAAAGTATCTTAAATCAGAAAAAAACAGGTACATGTACCATTAATGATAATGATTATCATTAACATATAAATAAAATCTATAAAAAGAGTTGGTAAATATGGTTAATACATGTACCATATATTTCGAATTTAAAAGGAATGAATTTAAAACCATAGCATGAGTAACGCAGACACAAGGTACCTGTTTAAAAGGTACAACACTTGGTGGGTAAAAGTAGCTGTACCTAAAACTCTAAGAGAAGAATTAGGGTATGACTTAAGAAAATCTCTTCAAACCCATGATCTGGATAAAGCACAAGAATTAAGATGGGAAGTAGTTGAGCAACTTAAAGCTAAAATAGCTCAAGCAAAAAGCCAAGAGAGCTTAGATCTTTTCACTGTACCAGATCAACCAGTCATCCAATATGTACCTCCTACAGACACTGCAAATCCCCAGTATTACCATAAAATTGTTGAATGCCAACATGCCTGCCCCGCCCATACACCTGTACCTGAGTATATAAGGCAAATAGCTCAAGGTAACTATAATGAAGCTTATATGCTCAATTGGGAGTCAAATGTATTTCCAGGCATTTTAGGCAGGACATGTGATAGACCTTGCGAACCTGCCTGCAGAAGAACTAGAACACATGAAAAATCAGTGGCAATATGCAGACTAAAAAGAGTCACTTACGACTATAAAGACGATATACAGACCTTAATACCTACCCCAGAGGAAGGTAACGGCAAGAAAATAGCTCTAATTGGCGGAGGTCCTGCATCCCTAACAGTGGCAAGAGATTTAGTGATGATGGGATATGAATGCACCCTCTTTGAAAAAGATCCACAGGCTGGAGGCTTGATGAGAACTAATATCCCTTCTTTTAGGCTGCCTGAAAAAGTTTTAAATGAAGAAGTTGATCAAATATTGGATTTAGGCATAAAGACTGAATTTAATTCTGAAATAAAAAGCATGAAAAAATTACTAGAGAGAGATTTTGATGCTATTTTTGTTGGAACAGGCGCCCCGAAAGGAAGAGACATCAGAATTGATGGAAGAGAGCAAGCTGAAAAAAATATACATATAGGAATTGATTGGCTCACAAGCATAGCCTTTGAACACACTAAATCTGTTGGGAAAAAAGTTATTGTTTTAGGTGGAGGTAATACTGCCATGGACTGTTGTAGGACAGCAATCCGTCTTGGTGCAGAGGAAGTCAAAGTAACAGTGCGTAGCCCTTTCGATCAAATGAAAGCTTCAGAATGGGAGATAGAAGATGCCATGGGAGAAGGTATACCTATTCATGACAACCATGTCCCTAAACGTTTCATTATTAAAGATAATAAACTTGTTGGTATGGAATTTGAGAAAGTCGAAGCTGTTTTTGATGCTAATGGCAAAAGAAGTCTTGTGCCAACCGGAGACGAACCAGTAATTTTTGAATGTGACGATGTGCTTGTAGCAATTGGTCAAGATAATGCCTTTGAATGGATTGAAAGAGATATAGGTATAGAGTTTGGCGAATGGGATATGCCTATTGTTGATAAGGTAACTTTTCAATCATCTAATGAAAAAGTTTTTTTTGGTGGTGATGCTGCGTGGGGACCTGAAAATATTATTTGGGCAGCTGCTCATGGTCACCAGGCTGCGATTTCAATAGATAAATTTTGCAATAAGTTAGATCTCTATGAAAGGCCTGAACCTTCTACCACTTTGGTAAGTCAAAAAATGGGTGTTCATGAATGGTCCTATGACAATGATATTTCTCAAGCTAAAAGATATTTAGTGCCGCATGCAGACCAAAAAAATGCACTTAAAGATCTAAAAATGGAGGTTGAACTAGGCTTTGATGAGCAATTAGCTCTGGAAGAAGCTCAACGCTGTTTAAACTGTGACGTACAGACTGTTTTTGAAGAAGATTTGTGTATCGAATGCGATGCATGTGTAGATATTTGCCCTACAGACTGTATTAACTTCATACATAATGATTCAGAAGATTCTTTAAGAAAGAATCTAAGGATTCCGGCTGTAAATCTAAATCAACAAATATTAGTTTCTGAAGAACTAAAACAGACATCTAGAGTTATGGTAAAAGATGAAGATGTATGTCTTCATTGTGGTTTATGTGCTGAAAGATGTCCTACTGGAGCTTGGGATATGCAGAATTTCCTCTACCAAGAAGCAAAAGTATATTCATGAATAAAATAAATTCTATAAATGATTTCGTAATTAAATTCGCAAATGTAAATGGATCGGGTTCAGCCAGTGCGAATCAAATGTTTGCTAAAGGTGTTTTTAGGTCTGGAATCCCTGTAAGTCCAAAAAATATCTTTCCGTCAAATATACAAGGTTTACCAACTTGGTTTGAAGTTAGAGTTAATGAAAAAGGCTATCTGGGTAGGCGGGATGGAATTGATATATTTGTTGCGATGAATCCTCAGTCATACCAAAACGATGTATCTGAATTAAAAGAAAATGGATATCTTATTTACGACTCTTCTTGGAAGAGAGATTTTGGAAGAGATGATATTAATATTATAGAAATTCCTCTTACTGAACTTTGTGTAAAAGAATTTACAAATCCCAAGCAGAGATTACTCTTCAAAAATCTAGGGTATGTTGGTTTGCTAGCTTCTATTCTTAAAATGGATAAAGATATTTATGTTTCTTTAATTGAAGAACAATTCCGAGGTAAAGAGAAACTTATAGAACCAAATGTTAAAGCTCTAAATATTGGTTATAACTACGCAGAAGAAAATTTCAAAGACTTTTGCGAAATACAAGTTGAGAAGTCTAATAAAACTGACGGGTTAATTTTAACAAGTGGAAATGATGCTGCAGGTTTAGGGTGTGTTTATGGTGGAGCCACAGTATGTGCTTGGTACCCCATCACTCCTTCAACTTCTTTAGCTGAGTCCTATAGCAAATATAGCGAACAATTAAGAGTAGAAATAGGTACTGATAAAAATAAAGTCGCGTTCATACAGGCTGAAGATGAGCTTGCAGCCATGGGCATGACCATCGGTGCTAACTGGAACGGTGCAAGGGCGTTTACTGCAACAAGTGGTCCTGGAGTCTCTTTAATGAGCGAATTTATTGGATTGGCTTACTTCGCTGAAGTGCCAACTGTTCTTTTCAATGTTCAAAGAGGTGGGCCCTCAACTGGAATGCCAACAAGAACACAGCAATCGGATATATTGTGCTCTGCTTATGCCTCTCATGGTGATACAAAACATGTATTACTTATACCCTCTGACCCAAAAGAATGCTTTGATTTTGCAGTAGAAGCCTTTGATTTAGCAGATAGACTTCAAACACCTGTAATTGTATTACTTGATCTAGATTTGGGTATGAATGATTGGTCTACCAAAGAATTTGAATGGGACGATTCGCGCGAATACGATAGAGGTAAAGTTTTATCTAGAGATGATCTAGACGAAATAGAAAGATTTGGAAGATATCTGGATGTTGATGGTGATGGTATTCCTTATAGAACTTACCCCGGAACTCATCCTGAGAAGGGAGCATACTTCACGAGAGGGACCTCTCATGATGAATATGCAGGATATACAGAAGATGGAACCAAGAATGCAGAAATGCTTTCTAGACTTCTTAAGAAATTCCAAACTGCCTCCTCATTAGTCCCTGCTCCAGTATTCAATCAAGAAAAAAATACCAGCTCTATGGGTATAATTTATTTTGGAAGCACTGATTGCGCCATGCAAGAGGCTTTGGACAATCTACAAGAGCAAAATATTAAGATTGATGCTATGCGATTAAGAGCATTTCCTTTCAATCTAGAAGTGTGGGAATTCATAGAAGATCATGACCTTCTTTTCATTGTGGAACAAAACAGAGACGGACAAATGAGAACTTTACTTATGGCTGAAGGAGGAATTATTCCAGATAAGTTAGTTTCAATTCTTTGCTTCGACGGACAACCAATAACAGCTGAACATATAACTAATAAAATAAACGCCCATCTATCAGGAAAACCTGTGATGGCTGCATCATAAAAAAATGACCTATATAGTAAAACCAAAAAATCATCACCCTTTGTTAGAAAGAAATAATCTTGGATTAACGAGAAGAGATTACGAAGGTGCTGTATCAACTCTTTGTGCTGGCTGTGGCCATGACTCAATAAGCTCTGCCATTGTAGAGGCATGCTTTCAACTCAGTATCGAATCATACAAAGTAGCTAAACTTTCGGGTATTGGCTGCTCTTCTAAAGCTCCGGCATACTTTTTAAATCAATCACATGGATTTAATTCTGTACATGGGAGGATGCCCTCAATAGCGACTGGTGCTGCAATGGCTAATCATGAACTACTATATCTGGGTATTTCTGGAGATGGAGATAGTGCCTCTATAGGTATCGGCCAATTTGTTCACTGCGCTAGAAGACAACTCAATATGACCTATATTGTAGAAAACAATGGTACTTATGGTTTAACTAAAGGGCAGTTCTCTGCAACAAATGATTTAGAATCAAAAAGTAAGTATGGAGATGACAACTTATTCCCTTCTATTGATCTACCTTCTATGGCAATTCAATTAGGAGCTAGTTTTGTAGCTAGAAGCTTTTCAGGAGATAAAGACCAATTGGTTCCTTTACTTAAAGCGGCTCTTTCCCATAAAGGCTTTTCATTTCTAGATATTATTTCTCCCTGTGTGACTTTTAATAATCATAATACTTCCACTAAAAGTTATGACTATATTAGAGAGCATAATGACTCTCTATCTAGACCAGATTTTGTACCTTCCGGAAAAGAAATTGTCACAGAGTATAAAACCGGTACATCTATAGATGTACCTCTTCATGACGGCTCTCTTCTGTCTTTAGAGAAGCTTTCTGAAAACTATGATCCAACTGACAAGATTAAAGCTATTCAAAATATTCAAGAGTCTCAAAGAGATGGTAAAGTTTTAACCGGCCTGCTTTATGCAGATCCTGACGCTAAAGACCTAAGGGATATTTTAAATGTGTCTGATAAACCATTAAACGAAATGGACAGAAAGGAATTATGCCCAGGCTCGGAAAAACTTGAAGGAATTAATGCAGGTCTAAAATAGACTTAAATAACTCCAAGTCTTTTGGCCATAATTTGATAAGATTCAACCACGTCTCCTAACCCTTGTCTGAATCTGTCTTTGTCTAACTTTTCTCTTGTTTCTTCGTCCCATACTCTACATCCATCAGGAGTAAATTCATCACCCAATAACAACGTGCCTTGAAAATCTCCAAACTCTAGCTTGTAATCAACAAGAATCATACCTGCATCTGAAAAAAGCTTCTTTAGAGCTTCATTTACTTCAAAAGTTTTAATTTGCATCTGCTTAACCTGCTCTTCACTAGCCCAACCGAATGATCTTATGTGATATTCATTAATCATTGGATCTCCTAGCTCATCGTCTTTATAAAAAAACTCAAAAGTTGGAGGATTCAAATCAATCCCCTCCTCTAGCCCTAGTCTTTTACATATGCTTCCTGCAGCGACATTCCTAACCACGCACTCTACCGGGGCCATATCAAGTTTCTTAACCAGGCTATCAGTATCATTCAGAAGATCAACGAAGTGAGTTTGAATTCCTTCTTTTTCTAAATAATTCATTATGAATGCATTAAATTTGTTATTGATAGTTCCTTTTCCTTCAAGACTTTCTATCTTTTTTCCATCGAAAGCGGACGTATCATCCCTGTAATGCATCACTAAATAATCCTGTTGATTAGAGTGGTAAAGAGATTTAGCTTTACCGGTTGTTATTAGTTCACCCTTTTCTATATTTTCCATAATTTTTTAAGATAATGATTGATTGATTTCGGAAAGAAGATCTCTTTCAAATAATTTTGCCTCTTCCTCTTCTGATGAAATAGTTACCCAACAAGTGTTTGAGTCTATTTCTTTGACCTCAACTTTATATTCGCCAATAAAAGAATTTCGAGAAATTATTTTTCTTATGAAACCCTTTTCTTCATCTCTAGAGAAATTCACGTAAAAGGTTCCTTCATCTCTGTCAAGATCGCTAACTTCTATTAAGGCTTCTTTAAGGGCTCTATCCACAGCAGCCCATGCCCTGGCATACTCAAGATTAAGTTCTATAAAGCTTGTATTATTGTCACCTTGTTTTAGTGCAGCTTTCTGACCATAGTTTAAATTTAGAGCAACAAGTGAAGTTCCTCCACTCGGAGGTGTTGAAGCAAAATAATCCAGTACGCCCCTTAAGGCATTTTCTTCCAAATTTCCTTCACCAGGAACTCGGATCCAATTGTCTAAATCTTTAGTTAAGTGTGTAATAAAAATTTCTGAGCTCGCCTGCCTTATGCCATGTTCAATTTTCATAACCAATTTAGATTCTTTTCCTTCATGGTCTATAGTTTTACTTTCTATTACACCAGCATTTGGGTCAGCAATAGATAAGCCGTAGCTGCTTGCTAGCCAAAAATCATTCATCATTGGCCAGGCACTGCTAGGTAAGGTTTCTACATAAACCCATCTAATTTCTCCCAATTTATGCATTCGTACTTCATTAGAAGTACCAGATGAGAAAACTTGTTGAGGTCTAGGAATATTATACTCACCATCAACAGAATTAGTCTGAGTAGAGTTTATAGGATAGTAATCTATTATAGGTCTAGTTGAAATATCTCTGGGTATGTTCAGGTCGGCTTCTTCGGTTTCTTTTAAATAATCATATTTATGATCCGTTAAAAAATACCCACAAGAAGATAAAAAGATTGTTGTTATTATAATTAAGGCTTTTGTTGGCATAATTAATTTAGTAGTTTAAGGTCTTTTAAGACTTTTTCCGCACTTGCATGATAATCTTCATTCAAACTACAGAGAGGTAGTCTTAACCCTTCTGTTATCCTCCCGATTCTATTTAACATCCATTTTATAGGAATTGGATTAGATTCAATAAATAATATCTCATTTAATTCTTTTAGTTTGGAATCTAAATTTAAAGCTTCGTCAGACCTTCCTTCAAATGCCAAGTCACATATTTCAGATATTATCTTAGGAACTATATTAGCAGTTACAGAAATGGTCCCAACTCCTCCATTTAGCATAAATCTTGCTGCTGTAGGGTCATCTCCTGAATATAGGCTGAAGTTTTGAGATCCATTTTTATTTAATTCTTTTAGCAGATCTTCTTGTCTTTTAAGATCTCCCGTAGCGTCTTTTAGGCCTACTATATTTTCCTGGTCAATTAGCCTCAGAACAGTTTCATTTTGAAGGTCACAGCCAGTCCTGGATGGTACATTATAAAGAATTTGAGGAAGATCGACCTCATCTGCTACTTGCATATAATGTCTAAACAATCCTTCTTGCGAAGGCTTATTGTAATAAGGAGTTACTAAAAGTGCTGAATCAGCTCCTGCTGATTTTGCAGAATTAGTTAAATATACAGCTTCCTTAGTTGAATTTGCGCCTGTACCAGCAATTACTTTTATTCTTCCCTCTACTATATCTACCGAACGCTCAATAAGTTGAACGTGCTCTGAAACATCTAACGTAGCTGACTCTCCCGTCGTGCCAACAACCACAATACCGACTGTATCGGACCTTATGTGCCACTCAATCAAGTCTTTAAGTCCTTGCCAATTTATCTCTCCTTCAGAATCCATAGGAGTTACTAATGCAACAATTGAGCCTTTAAGATTAAACATTAATTTTTTTTATCTCGATGTTAGAATTCTAACATTATAAATTGTTTACGTAGGAGGAGATATGCCAACACCAAAAATTAATAAGAAAGCACCAATCTTTAAAGGGGAATGCACAGGTAATAAAAATATAAGCCTAGATCAGCTGAAAGGTAAAAATGTTGTTTTATATTTCTATCCAAAGGATAGTACGCCCGGTTGCACAACTGAAGGTCAAGACTTTAGAGACCTAAAAGGACAATTTACAAGAACTAATACAATAATTTTTGGTCTCTCGAGAGAGTCCATTAAATCCCATGAGAATTTTAAAGAGAAAGAAAAATTTAATTTTGACCTTATCTCTGATCCTGATGAAAAGATATGCAAACAATACGATGTTATTAAAGAAAAAAGCATGTATGGTAAAAAATATATGGGCATCGAAAGAAGTACCTTTCTAATAGACTCAAATGGTAAATTAGTTCAAGAATGGAGAAAAGTTAAGGTTACGGGCCATGCCAAAGAAGTATTAGAAGCAGTTAAAAACTTAAACTCATAAGGTATTTTTTGGATCTGGCCAAGAATTAATAATTGCTTTTATAAAGGTTGCTAGTGGGATGGCAAAAAATAAACCCCAAAAACCCCACAACCCTCCAAAGAATAATATAGCTACTATGATTATTACGGGATGAAGATTATTTCTATTTGAAAAGAGTATCGGTACTAAGACATTGCCATCTAACATTTGGATAATGAGGTACATTCCAATGAGCCAATAAAAATTTGCTGATAAACCCCATTCGTATAGGCCTATTAGAACTACTGGAATTGTGACTAAAATAGCTCCAAATATTGGGATGATGACTGAAAGACCAACCAAGATAGCAATTAAAACGGCATAAGGAAGATCTAAAACTGCAAATAAACCATATGATACTGTTGTAACAATTATCATTTCTAAGAATTTACCAGTTACGTAATTAAATAATTGATCATTCATTTCAGAAAAGACTGATTGCATAAAACCATTTTCTTTGGGTAATAAAACAGCCGCTAATGGTATTAATTGATTTTTATCTTTTAAAAAGAAGAAAACCATTAAAGGAATCATAATTGCATAAAGAATTGCATTAAACATTAGAGAGATTGTTCCTGCTAACTGCCCTAAAGCTGATCCTAACAAAGTATTTATTTGGTTACTTAAGTTAGCAAAAATTATTTCTAGGTCCTCTTCAGAAAAGTAATCATTCATTTCTGATAATGTAGTTTGGAACGTTTCGACTATGATTGGTAAATTTTGTAAGAGATTATTTATTTGAGTACCTATAGATGGTAAAGCAAGAAATAAACTAAGATAAAATCCGAAGAAAACTAACAAAGTAATAGATAAAGATAATTTATAAGAAAGATTTATTCCAACAAGAGTCTTTAGAAGCCCATTTAAAAGGAATGCAATGATGATACTTACAATGACAGGAAGAAGAATGCTGCCAAACAATAATATGAAAATAAAAGAGAGCAATAAGAGGATTGCAAAATATATTGATTCTTCATTTGAGAAGAATCTATTTAGGAATTTTTCAAATAAATTTTGCATGTAATTAAATTGGAACTATGAATGCTTTAATATATCTAAAGAATTCATTTAATATATTATCTGGTTTTTTTAAAAGAAAATAGTATGAGAAGTATTATATCTAAATTACGTAATGGTTTAATTCTATTACTATGTTTTAACTTCTTTAATGCTGAAGAGGAATTGCCGGTTATTGGTGATTCTTCGTCCTCAGTCATATCCATAGCTTCAGAATATAATTTAGGAAGGCTCTATATGGCTCAATTAAGGAGGACGATACCAGAGTATTTAGATCCTGTAACTCAAGACTATGCTGAACATCTCGTGTATAGGTTATCTGAATTTAGTGAACTGAAAGACAGAAGATTAGAAATTGCTCTAATAAATGATAAATCTGTTAATGCTTTTGCTGCCCCTGGAGGGATAATTGGAATTAATGCCGGGCTTATATTTCATGCCACTACTGAAGGGCAACTTGCATCAGTACTTTCTCATGAACTTGCTCATTTAAGTCAGAGACATTTTGCCAGGAGGCTTCAAAGACAAAAAGACAGAAGTCTGGCTAATTCGTTAATGATACTTGGAAGTATTGCTCTAGCTGGAGCTACTAGCAATCCTAATGCCCTCCTTGCTGGACAACAAGCTATAACGCAACAAAATCTATCTTTCAGCAGAGGAGATGAGCAAGAAGCGGATAGAATTGGCTTCAGAAATCTTATTTCTGCTGGCTTTGATCCTTACAGCACGTCTTATATGTTTGAAAAACTTCAGTCACTAAGCAGGTTGTCGGGTTCAAATGAACTTGAATTTCTAAGATCTCACCCACTAACAAAAAACAGGATTGCAGATGCACAGTCAAGAGCTAGAGCCTTCGAAGGAGGTAATTATAGAGATTCTTTAGACTATGCACTTATAAGAAATAGAACTATTGTTCATTTTTCTGAAATACCAAGACAAGCTGTGACTTTATTTAAGAAGGAAACAAAAGAGGCACAAACTAAGAAAAATAAAATTAAATCACTTTATGGCCTTGCTCTGGCTTATTCAGAACAAAATGATCATACGCAAGCGCTAGAGAAAATCAGAGAAGCTCTAGAGATGGATAAAGAAAATTTAATTCTACAAATAGGACTTCTTGAACTGCATATTGAAGCAGAGAATTACTTTGAGGCAGAGGCTCTGGCCTCTTCCTTACTTAGCACCAATCCAAAAAACTATCCTATAACAATGTTGTATAACCGAGTCTTAATGAACAACAATAATTACGATTTAGGTGAAGAGATCTTAAAAGAACTTTCAATAACCAGGCCAAAAGACCCTCAAGTCTGGTATTGGCTAGCAGAAGTGCAAGGTCTAGATAAAAATTTAATAGGGTTGCATCTTTCAAGAGCTGAATATTTCTTTTTAACTGGATCATATGAGACATCTATAAAACACCTAAGAATGGCAATGGAGTTAACCGGGAATAACTTTCAATTAACTGAATCAATTCATAATAAAATTGAGAGATCTCATAAATCAATAGAAGCTCTAAAGAGTGTTGGCTAGCCAGGAGGCCAGGAGAATTCTCTCTCAGCTATTAAATGTATATGTAGATGGAAGACGGTCTGTTGTGCTCCAGCACCATTATTGACTACTAACCTAAAAGCATCCTCGATTCCAAGTTTTCTAGCTACTTTTCCGGCTACAATCAACAGATGACCAAGAAGCTCTTGATCGGCCTCTTCAGCTTCAGCAATCATACTTATTTGTTTCTTAGGGATAATTAATAAATGAGTTGGAGCAACTGGATTGATATCTCTAAATACAAGAGAAGTTTCATCTTCATAAACAATATCTGCCGGTAACTCTCTGTCTATTATTTTCTGAAATAAAGTATCGGACATTCTACAACTCCTTAGCCTCGTCGTAAGATAATATCTCACCATCATTCTGCATAGCATTCTCTTTAAGAATAACCTCATATCCTTGCACATTTGAGATCTCTTTTATTCCATCAATATGCATGGATCTCTCTTGAAATTCTTTCAAGGCATGTGTTTTAGTCTTGGCGTCTTTTGAATCTTCTGCGGCGATGAAATAATTCAAATGCGTTTCGTATATACCCTCTCCAATTGATTTGTCATAAAAACCAACGTGCACCATAAAAAGTTTCATATTTTTCCTTAATTTAAATAGATACCTAAAAAACTCAATATATAGAAATATAGCCAATAGACAATGGCCGTAAGAACGATTGATGTAAAAAGGGAAAGATAGAAACTCACATTCCATCCAATTGTAAAATACAAAGAAATAAAGAAGGTTAGTGACGGGGGTATCATTAACAATATATTCCGTGATAATTCCCTTATAGATTCAATATCTTGAGTATCATAATAAAGCCAAACAAAGGCTAACAATGAAGTTAAAGGTATTGAAGCGACTATTCCGGCAATTAATGTAGATCTTTTGGCTATCTCAGAAATAACTACCACTATTATGGCTGTGAAAAGAATCTTAAACAGTGTATACATATAAATATTTAATAATTAAACAACAATAGTTAAGATAAAAGAAGAGTCATGAATCCTAAAGAACAATCTCTGAATATAACTCAAACTCAATTGCAAGAAGCAGTTGAAGATTTAGACCCAAAGAAGAGTATTAGAAATATAGCCGCAGCTGCAGGAGAGATTCTTGCTGAGTCTGATCTATCTACAAAATGGGATGATGTTATAAAGATGCTTGATAGTGAAGATATATCAGAGAGGTTAAGGCTAGCTGCGCATATTATATTTAGAGGAAAACTTATTCTTGAAGAGATGGACAGGAATCCTATGACAAAAAATATTGTTTATAACACTATGTTGATGATGGATGCATTAGAAGTATCCAATATAAAAGGCTATATACAAGATAAGACTGTACCAGGATTTCAAAATCTTGAATCAGAGACTACATCAATGGAATCAGCTTTAAAAAAAGAGAGATTATTTAATGTTATTCAAGATCTGCAGTCCGAAAATCCTGGAAAAGGGATTACATGGCTGAGAAGAGAGGCTTCAAAGCTACTTACTTCAGAAGGGTTCAAGGGTTACAGTTACAGGCAGATTATGCGAGATACTAAGGGCTTAAAGTTTAAGTAATTATCCTCTTGTCAAAAACATTCCTAGCCAAGTTGCTATAAGACAAGAAAAGACAGTAAGAACAACATAAACGCAAGCGTACATGAAATGACCGGAATTAATTAACTCTAAAGACTCTCTAGTAAAAGCAGAAAAAGTTGTGAAAGCACCCAAAAAACCAATGAATAACAAAGGTGTAAATATTCTTTCTAAATCAGTATTCATCAGGTTGTATAACAAACCAATAAAAAAACAACCTAATATATTGACCACAAGGATGCCTAAAGGAATCTCCTGAGGTTCACTTCTAGGGAATAAATTAGATAGATAAAATCTACTTAGAGCTCCTAAAGATGCACCAAGACAAATTAAAAAAATATGCATATTAGGTTGGTGGGCCGTCTGCGACTCGAACGCAGGACCAATTCGTTAAAAGCGAACTGCTCTACCGACTGAGCTAACGGCCCGAAAAAAAAAGCGTATATTAAAGGTTTACTCAACTAAATTCGACTCTTCTTTTAAATTTTCTTTAGATTTTTTCGATAATTGCGAAGCTCCAGTATCTGGAAACTCATTAATCACTCTATCATATAGACTGATAGCTGATTCTAAGTCTCCTTCTATCCTATAGATTTCGGCTAATTTAAAAAGCGAGTCCTGAGACCTTTGATGATCAGGAAATTGATTAGCTACATTCTGGTAGCTAATTTTGGCATCTTCAAACATTTCTTGCGCTAGAAAAAGTTCACCAGACCAAAAATAAGCCTCTGGAGCAAAAGAACCGTCTGGATAAGAAATTATTATTTCGGAAAATATTTCTAAAGCCTCTGCGTATCTAGATTCTTCAAAAAGAGTTAAGGCTTGTTTATAAAGATTGGTTTCTTCTTGAACTGGAACTAGATCATCATCCTCAGATATTGGTAAATATTCAGTTTTCAACTTAGAAATTTCTAGAATCCTTGCGTCAAGATCAAGATATCTTTGCTGCTGAAGATCTAAGGATCTATCGACTAAAATAGAGTTTTCTTCTAATAAATTTCTTAGATTTTTAATCTCCTGCTCTAGAGTCTCTATCTTTTGATAGAGAAGCTCTAAACTTTCATCCTTTTCTGAGTAGATTAAATTTGAGAATAAAAAGACAAAAGTAATTAAATGTACTTTTTTCAAGTTTTCTAGAAAGTCTTAACTAATGCTCTACGATTCTGGGACCAAGATCTTTCATTAGAACCTGGTGAAGCTGGTTTTTCTTCTCCATAACTAACTGTATCTATTTTGTCAGAAGCAACACCATTAATTATCAACAGTTCTGCAACTGTTTTAGCTCTCTTTTCACCTAAAGCTAAATTATATTCTCTTGTACCGCGTTCATCACAATGTCCTTCAACTCTAACGCTTAGATTATTGTCGTTAATCAATTTAGCTAATGTTCTGATTTTGGTTCTTCCTTCAGAATTTATATCCGACTTATCGTAAGCAAAATAAAGGATATTATTTGAAGTTATTCCCGTATCTGAATAAGCGCCTGTAGCTGTAGCAGAAATTGCAGTAGCATCATTTGTTCTGTCCATAGAAACTGAACTGCAAGATGCTAAGAAAAAAACTATTAAAGTTATTATAAATTTATGAGTAATATTCATTTAAGCCTCCATAGCTCATTATACTTTTATTTCAATTCTAATCTATTAATGGTGACCAAGCAGGTTCCCGAGCTTCTCCTTTAATAGAAGACATTACAAATTTAGTTTTACCATCTAATGTTATTCCTGCAAGGGTATCTCTGTCTCCGTCCTTTGTAGCATAAATAACTACATTGCCATTGGGAGAAACAGTTGGGGATTCATCCAGAAAAGTATCTGTGAGAATCCTTATTTTTCCTGTTCTAAGATTCTGAGTTGCTATATGGAATACTCCATTTTTTCTATGAACAAAAACTATTCCTTTTCCATCAGGGAGATACCGGCCTCTGGCATTATAAGTTCCTTCAAATGTTAATCTTTTAACTCTATTAGATCTGACATTTACCTCATAGATTTGAGGAGAACCAGAACGATTAGAAGTGAATAAGATCTTCTTAGAGTTAGGAGACCAGTCAGGTTCGGTATCTATACCAAAATGTTTAGTAATTTGTTTCCACGTGTCTTTGCTTAAATCATAGATAAAAATATCAGGGTTTCCAGATTTTGAAAGGACGGCAGAAATTTTATCTCCATTTGGAGACCAATTGGGAGAGCTATTAATGCCTTCTTCTAACTTAACACCTTTCCGTTCAGCGGAATTAAGCTGTTGAAGAAATATTCTTGAGGTACCTTCTTCAAATGAAACATAAGCTATATTTTGTCTATCAGGCGACCAGCTTGGAGACATAAGGGGTTGTGGTGAGGAAAATATAGACAAGCTATCATAACCGTCTATATCAGATATTCTAAGATTGAAATTTGGGTCGTCTGTGGATGGCTTATCTATATAAGCTATCTTTGTAGAAAATATGCCCGGGATTCCTTGAATTCTAGAATAAATCTTATCGCTAACCTTGTGTCCGATTTTTCTTAAAGTCTTGACAGGACCTATGACACTACCTCTATGTATAGATTTTTCTCTAGCAACATCAAAGATGGTGTACTTTGTTATTATTTCCTCTGAAAAGTCTGAGACATTAATACGACCTATCACTAAATAATCTACTCCAAGCATTCTCCAATCTTTAAAGAATACCTCCTCCTTGCTCGAGGGAAAACTCAACATATTCTCAGGAGGTAGAACCTTGAATTCTCCAAAAGATTCTAGATCTGATTTTATTATTTGATGCAGATACTCGTCTTGAGGAGAATCTAAATTCCATTCTAAAGGGACGATGGCAATACTGATTGGATCTTCTGCACCTCCTTTTATCTCTATCCTTAATTGGGATTGAATATTTGAAATAAACAGAACTAAATATATGAGAAGAATCTTTTTTAGCATTGACCTATTGAATCTACTCAGGGCTGAAGATTAAAACAAAGTTTCTAAAATGCTCATCGAATAAGTTCATCTGCATATTTAATCCTTCAAACGAATTGACCTTAAGAATCGCTCTCAAGGCAGACTCGTCGAAAATATCATTACCACTTCCTTTGACCAGAGTAGCAGACAAAATTTCACCTGTAGGTACGAGTGTAATTTCTATTTCTGTCTTAAGATTAAGACTAATTTTTGAAGGTCTATTCCAATTTTCTAAAACCTGATTTTTTATCATAGAAGAATATTTGATGAGATCGCTTTTTAATATTTCCTTATTGTTAGTTTTTATCTCAATAATTCTGTTTCGTGACTTATCAATATCTTCAATTGCCTTATTTATATCTGAAATAATAATCTTATTAGGTTCTTTTAAAACACTGGATTGGATTAGTTCTTTGGTCTGAACTAATTTCTTCTTCGGAATTATTTTTTGTTCTTCAAAAATTATATATGCTTCTATAGGTTTTTTAGCTTCGATATTAAAGCTGTCAAAATCTATGCTAAAGATGTTTGAAAGAGAAAATACTATGCCAAAGTGGATAAATAATGATAAACCAAAAGGAGCAAAGTAATTCATTTCTCCACTGGAATGGGTTGTGAGATAAGACCGATATCTTGGGCACCAGCTCTTTGTAATTCTGCCATGACTGTCATAACCCGCTCATATTTAACTTGACCATCTCCTCTAATAACTACTTGGAGTCCTGGATTGGCTTCAAATATTTTTGTTACAGCATTGTTCAAATCTTTTAAATTTAATGCATTATTTTTTGTTGAATCAGCTTCAAGGAATAATGCCCCGTCTTCCTTTATAGAAACTATAAGAGGTTCATTGTTTTTAACTGGTAAAGCCTCTGAGGTGGCTTCAGGTAAATTTACCTGAATACCCTGCACCATCAAAGGAGCAGATATCATAAAAATAACCAGCAGAACAAGCATAACATCTATATAGGGAACAACATTTATATCAGAAATTAAATTTCTTCTTTTCATTGGACTAGGAGGAGTGAATATCTCTTTGTAAAACTGCTGAGAACTCTTCTTTAAAGCCTTCAAAGCTTGAATAAAGACTATCTGCCTCCGAAATAAACTTGTTATACGCGATTAAGGCCGGTATGGCAGCAAATAGACCTATTGCGGTTGCTACTAAAGCTTCTGAAATACCTGGAGCTACAGCTGAAAGAGTTGCTTGGGATGCACCTGCTAAACCTCTAAATGAATTCATAATTCCCCAAACAGTTCCAAAGAGTCCAATATAAGGACTTACTGAAGCTACAGTAGCCAAAAAGGGTAAATGTTTTTCAAGTAAACCCTGTTCTTTTGAAAGAGTGGCTCTCATATTTCTCTGAACACTTTCCATGATGACTTCAGAATCAATATTTTCAGCCGATAATCTCTTATAATCCAAATAGCCTATCTGAAAAATTAGCTCTGCACCTAGAGGTTCATATCCATCCTCTTGGCTTGATTCCAGTAGTTTCTCAACACCTGCACCTGACCAGAACGCAGACTCAAATTCTTCAAATTCCTGTCTAACTCTTTTTATATAAATCCATCGTTCGAAGATAATCATCCAAGAGATAATAGAAGCGAGTATTAAGATAATAATGACTGACTTTACTACAATGCTTGCATTTAAAAAAAGTTCTAATATTGAGAGTTCCATAAGTCTATTAGAGTAGTTTTTTCATTCCAGTATGTAAATACTCAGGTAAAGGAGAAGGTTTAAAAGTTATAGAGTTTAAACTACCACACTGTATCTTCGCTTGAGTGATTAAACTATTTTTTACGTATGCTTCCTGTAAAAAATCAAAGCTTACTTTGCCTAACTTCACTAATTTAGATTTAATGATCACTGTATCATCTAACCTAGCCGGTTTGATGAGTTTCATTTCAACTGCCCTTACAACGAAAATTATTTTTTCTTGCATAAGCTTCATTTGATCATAATTCGATTGTCTCAAATATTCTGTCCTAGCTCGTTCAAAAAACTTTAGATAATTTGCATAGTAAACAACTCCTTGAGCGTCGGTATCTTCGTAATAAACTCTAAAACTATGCTCTTCCATTACTCTAAACTTTCGTGGGAAAGGATATCCTCTGAATAGAGTTCTTTAAGCAGGAAGATAAAATCATCCCAAAGAAGATCTGCTGTAAAGGGAGAGTCTAAATGTAAATCAGGATTAATGGCACCTAAAGGAACCCTCACCTTTATCGGCCTTCTATCAAATTTATAGACTAAAGCCGGTATTCCTTTAGTCTGGGTGGCATCAAGCACCTGCTTCCACCAAGCTTCCAAGGGTTCAGCTCCAGAACCATATCTTTTACACTCAAGATACCATCTACCCAGCATTAAATCAGGTAGGTGTTTTTCTCGTGTCTGCTCAAGAATCCTTCTAATATTATTTTTGAGACCTAAATCATTGGTGAGTAAATTAGCCACTTCTCTTTCAAAAGAGGCTCCCTTATTCCTTGAGTTAGTCATATCAATCTAATTGATCCATCATGCCTTCAGCAAATTCGATATTAGATGTAACATTTTGTGTATCATCAAGGTCCTCTAGCATTTCTAAAAGTTTATAGGCCTTCAAAGAAGTATCTAGATCTGCTTGAATAGTCGTTTCTGGTATGAGAGAAATTTCTGAGTCATCAATTTCTATCTCCTTTTCTATTAAAGCATTTTTTATATGTTCGAAGTCTTCTGGAGCTGAACTTACAGTCACAGTTTTATCATCATTGATTTCTAGATCTTCAGCACCTGCTTCAATTGAAATCTCCATAATTTGATCTGTATCTTGATTGGCAGATACAGTGATAATACCTTTCTTTTCAAATAGATATGAGACAGAGCCGTTTGTACCTAAATTTCCTCCAGACTTTGTAAAAGCGTGCCGTACCTCTGCAACAGTTCTGTTATTGTTATCTGTCATAGACTCGACTATTACGGCAATACCTCCTGGACCATAACCTTCGAAGCTTACTTCTTCCAAGTTTTCTCCTTCTAAGCCTCCTGCTCCTCTTTGAACAGCTCTCTCAATGGTATCTTTCGTCATATTTGCCGAAAGCGCCTTATCTATTGCAGTTCTTAGCCTTGGATTATCATCCGGAACTCCTCCTCCCAATTTTGCTGCCACAGTAAGTTCTCGGATTAATACAGAAAAAACTTTACCCCTCTTAGCATCTTGTCTGCCTTTTCGGTGTTTTATGTTTGCCCATTTTGAATGACCTGCCACTTTACTCCTCCTTATCTAATCCCTGGAACCTTATATGAAGTTCTTCAAGTTGATCTTGAGCTGCCTGACCGGGAGCATCAGTTAATAAGCAAGATGCCGTCTGAGTCTTAGGAAATGCTATGACATCTCTTATAGAATCTGACCCTGTCATTAACATAATCAATCTATCAAAACCTATAGCTAATCCAGCATGTGGTGGACAACCATGTTGTAGGGCAGAAATAAGGAAGCCAAACTTTTCATCAGCTTCTTTATCATCAATATTTAAAAGATTTAGAACCGTATTCTGCATTTTTGTATCATGTATCCTAACCGATCCCCCTCCAAGCTCAGTGCCATTCAAAACTACATCATAGGCATCAGTAACAGCATCAAGAGGTGATTCTTTTAATTCATCTATGCTGCAATTAGGGGAAGTGAAAGGATGATGCAGCGGCGTAAGTTCTCCAGATTTATTCTTTTCAAACATAGGAAAATCAATTACCCAGCATGGAGCCCACTCACAGGTTAGTAAATCTAGATCGTGAGCTATCAGATCCCTTAGAGGGGCCAATGAATCATTAACAATATTTCTTTTACCGGCTCCAAAGAAGATAATATCACCTTCTTGCACCTCTAAAACAGCTAACAGAGAATCGATAATTGAGTCTTCTATGAATTTAATAATAGGTGACTGCAACCCTTCCTTGCCCTTAGATGGATCTTCCACTCTGATATAGGCCAAACCTTTAGCACCATAATTTCCAACGAAATCTGTATAGTCATCTATTTGTTTTCTAGTTAGCATCTTTCCATTAGGAACCCTCATTGCAGCTATTCTTGAATCTTCATCATTTGCAGGTTCGCTAAAAACTTTAAAATCACATTCTTTAAATAAGTTCTTAACTTCAAGTAATTTTAAAGGATTTCTAAGATCAGGCTTATCTACTCCATATTTTTCAATAGATTCTTTATAGGTAATTCTTGGAAATTCACCCAAATCAACTGATAGTGTCTCTTTAAAAACTTTTTGTATCATTTCTGTAATTAAACTAATTACGTCGTCTGATTCAACAAAAGATAATTCAATATCCAATTGAGTGAATTCTGGTTGTCTGTCAGCTCGTAAATCTTCATCTCTGAAGCATTTTGCGAATTGGTAATATTTCTCAAACCCTGAAGCCATTAAGGTTTGTTTAAATAATTGAGGAGATTGAGGAAGAGCAAAAAAAGATCCAGGAAAAGTTCTACTCGGAACTAGATAATCTCTAGCGCCTTCAGGAGTGGCTTTAGTTAACAATGGTGTTTCAATCTCTACAAAATCTTGGGTATTAAGATAATTTCTAAGAGATGTTGAAACTTTTGATCTTAATCTAAGATTGTCTTGCATTTCAGCTCTTCTTAAGTCTAGAAACCTATACTTTAGGCGAGTTTCTTCCCCGACAGAACTGTATTCATCTAATTGAAATGGGATGGGTTGAGAGGAATTAACTATTTCTAAACCAGAGGCCACTATCTCTACTTTTCCAGTAACCAAATTATCATTAACAGTTCCTTCTGGTCGTGCCTGTACGATTCCTTTAGAGAAAATAACATATTCGTTTCTGCATGTTTCAGCAAGGGCAAAGGTGTCTTTTGAATCAGGATTGTAGACTACCTGGACTAGGCCATTATCATCTCTAAGATCAAAAAAGATTACCCCTCCATGATCCCTTCTGCGATGTATCCAACCAGAAACAGAAATTTCCTGACCTATTAAATCACTAGTAACTTGATTACATTTATGTGTTCTTTTCATTTAATTTTTAAGAAGAAGCTTTTTTAGGTTTATCTTCTTTCTTTTCTGTAGATTTTTTTGATGAAGTACTCTCGTTGTCACTTTTAGCAATATTTTTTTTGTTTCCTGTTTTAAAGTCTGTTTCATACCAACCAGTACCTTTTAATCTAAACGAGGGTGCTGTAGGCATCTGGACTAGGTCAGGATTATCCTTTTTAAACACGTCTAATTCCGAGATTCTCATTTGTTGTTCGAAAATCTCGTTTGTTTTAGTATTTTTAAAAATATATGTTGGCATAAAAACTTTATCAATAAAGAATTGTATTTATAACTAATCAGCAATTATAGCAATTTTAATTATATAGATTCTCGAAAACTAGCTATATGTTAGTATTATCAAACAAAAAATATGAAAGCTTCACAGTTAATTTTAGGGACGCAAAGAGAAAATCCTTCTGATGCAGAGATTGTTAGTCATAAACTAATGATTAGAGCTGGCTTGATAAGACAGGTTTCTTCAGGAATTTATAACTGGCTTCCGACAGGAAAGAAAGTCCTTCAAAAAGTAGAAAATATTATTAGAGAAGAAATGAATTTCGCAGGAGCTCAGGAAATCCTTATGCCTATGGTTCAACCTGCCACACTTTGGGAAGACTCAGGGAGAATAGATCAATATGGGCAAGAGCTTCTAGTTTTTTTAGATAGGCATGAAAATAAATTTTGTTTAGGCCCAACTCATGAAGAAATTATTACAGACCTGTGCAAAAATCTTTTAACAAGCTATAAACAGCTTCCTGTAACCTTATATCAAATCCAAACTAAATTTAGAGATGAAATTAGACCTAGGTTTGGAGTGATGAGGTCTAGAGAATTTATAATGAAGGATGCTTATTCTTTTGATCTTGACAAAGAAAGTCTAGGTAATAGCTATCTGATAATGAAAGAAGCTTATACAAAGATTTTCAATAAGATTGGATTAGACTATCGAGTTGTTAAAGCAGATAGTGGTGCTATTGGAGGGTCAGAATCTGAAGAATTTCATGTGCTTGCTGAATCTGGTGAAGATCTACTAGCGTTTAGTGACAAAAGTGAATATGCAATAAATGCGGAATTACTAACAGAGTTGCAAGAAGGTCAAGACCCCTTTTCCTTAGAAGGAAAACCAAGTCCAGATGGTAAGGGAATTCTTAAGTTAAAAAGAGGAATAGAAGTAGGTCATATTTTTAAGTTAGGAAAAAAATATTCTGAAGTCCTAAATCTAAGGATTCCTGGAGAAGATCATGATATTTATCCTGAAATGGGCTGCTATGGGATAGGTGCTTCTAGAATTGTAGCTGCAGCTATAGAACAAAATCATGATGAAAAAGGTATAGTCTGGCCAAGTGCCCTAGCTCCTTATCAGGTTGCTCTTGTAGAAGTTAATACGAAAGATAAAAAAGAGATAAAAGATAAATGTTTAGAAATTTATCAATTATTTAAAGAGAATGACATTGAAGTCCTATGGGATGATAGGGATAAGAGACCTGGTGTTAAGTTTTCCGACATGGAAGTTATTGGGATACCTGCAACGGTAATAATAGGAGAACGAACTCTAGAAACAGGCGAAATTGAATTTAAGAAAAGGCAAGATGAGAAACCTGAACTAGTCTCTCATCAGGACTTAATTTCACTTATAAAGACCTAGCTTAGTCTTTCTATAATCATTGCGTTCGCAGTTCCACCACCTTCACATATAGCCTGCAACCCAAATCTTGCTTCTCTTCTTTCTAGTTCATGAAGTAATGTTGTCATAAGCTTAGCGCCAGTCCCTCCAAGAGGATGACCTAAGGCCATAGCGCCTCCATTGACATTTAATTTATCCAAATCTGCATTCAGTTCTTTAGCCCATGCCAAAGGAACAGGTGCGAATGCTTCATTAACTTCATATAAATCTATATCTTCAATAGACATAGATGCTTTATCTAGAACAGTTTTAGAGGCAGGTATAGGACCGGTGAGCATAATAACAGGATCATCTCCTGCTAGTGCTAACGCAACAACCTTGGCTCTAGGTTTTAAACCAAGTTTTTCTAGACCAGCATCATTGACCAGCATAACTGCTGCTGCACCATCGCAAATTTGGCTAGAAGTTCCTGCTGTTAAAACACCATCTTCTGAAAGGGTATTTAAACCCGATAGACTTTCCTCGCTAGCATCAAATCTTATACCTTCATCAACAGTCACCATTTCTTTATCACCATTAGGCAGATCTCCTTCAACAGGAACAATTTCTCTATCAAAAAAGCCTCCTTCAGTAGCGTTTATAGCTTTCTGATGACTAGCTAGAGCAAAAGAATCTAGCTCTTCACGAGACATATCCCATCTATCTGCCATCATTTCAGCTCCAGTGAATTGACTGAATTGAACTCCAGGATATCTTTCACTTGTCCCCTTTCCACCGTAAGGCTGTCCATGGCCAGCCTTGAAGCTATCTATTACAGCAGCTCCAATAGGCACTTGGCTCATTACCTCCACACCGCCCGCTATCACGATGTCCTGTGTTTCTGACATAACTGCTTGAGCAGCAAAATGTATAGCTTGCTGAGAAGATCCACATTGCCTATCTACAGTAGTTCCTGGTACAGATTCTGGAAGCGAAGATGCAAGTACTGCATTTCTTGCAACATTACCTGATTGAGCTCCAGATTGACTTACACAACCAAATATTACGTCATCTATCAGTTCTGGTTTAACTCCAGTTCTTTGAACAATTTCATCCAAAACTAATGCACCCAAATCAGTAGGATGCCATTGGCTCAATTTACCATTCTTTCTTCCACCGGGTGTCCTTACCGCACCAACAATATACGCATTTCCCATAATCTCTCCTTTATATTCATGAAAGTGGCGACTTTAAACGTCGCCACATTAGAATCCTATAACAAAACAGGCTTTATGAGAAAGAGAAATTAGTCCTCTTTATTGATTGCTTCTATAACCTGCTTTTCGATTGTTTTGAGTAATTTAGGATTTTGTTCAAGAAACTCTATGGAGTTAGCTTTGCCTTGCCCTATTTTCTCTCCCTCATAGCTGTACCAGGCTCCAGCTTTTTCTATGATATCTAAATCAGAACCCTTATCTATCAACTCGCCCAGCCTATTAATTCCTTTGTTATAGAGGATTTGGAATTCTGCCTGCTTGAAAGGAGGTGATACTTTATTTTTGACAACTTTAACTCTTGTTTCGTTACCTACAGCCTCATCGCCATCTTTAACAGTACCAATTCTCCTTATATCCATTCTCACAGAAGAATAAAATTTAAGCGCGTTTCCGCCAGCTGTTGTTTCAGGGCTGCCAAACATCACTCCTATTTTGTGTCTTATTTGATTAATAAAAATAACTAAGGTATCTGATTTTTTTACGTTTCCAGTTATCTTTCTTAATGCCTGAGACATAAGTCTTGCCTGCAAGCCTACATGATGATCTCCCATTTCACCTTCTATCTCAGCCTTAGGAACTAGTGCTGCCACAGAGTCTATTACCAGAATATCAATACCACCGGAAGAAACCATAATATCTGCAACTTCGAGAGCCTGTTCACCTGTGTCAGGTTGGGAAACTAAAAGTTCATCTACATTTACGCCTAGCTTTGCAGCATATATGGGATCCAAAGCGTGCTCGGCATCAATAAAAGCAGCTGTTCCTCCAAGTTTTTGGCATTGGGCTATTACTTCGAGTGTTAAGGTAGTTTTACCTGAAGATTCAGGGCCATATATTTCTACTATTCTTCCTCTAGGGAGTCCACCTATACCCAAGGCTAGATCTAAGCCAAGTGAGCCAGTTGGAATTGCAGGAATCTTTTCATGCCTTTTTTCACCCATGCGCATAACTGTTCCAGAACCAAATTGTCTTTCAATCTGACCTAACGCATTATCCAGTTGTTTTGATTTGTCTACTTCTTTTATATCTGTCACCTTTTTTTGAGCCATAATATTTCTCCAATTCGAATATTATTGCATTATACAAAATACTGTATAAATAAACAGTATTATTTAAATTTTATTTGAATAAGCTTATTGCCTCCTCTAATGCTTTAACAGCAGTCTTATAACGTACCTCATTTCTACTCCCTTTGAATAAAAAAGTTTTCTTTATTTCGGGTTCCCCATTAATTTTCCAAGCTAAGCAAACCGTTCCAACAGGCCTTTCCGGAGTGCCTCCTCCGGGACCAGCTATTCCACTTATGGCAATACCTAGGTCAGCCTTACTCTCCTTTAAAGCACCAATAACCATCTCTCCAACCACCTCCTCACTTACAGCCCCAAAGGACTTAAGTGTTTCTTTAGAAACACCAAGGATCTTATGTTTTGAGATATTTGAATAAGTTATAAAGCTGCAACCAAACCATGCAGAACTTCCAGGGACAGAGACTATGGATTGAGATAATAATCCTCCTGTACAAGATTCTGCAGAGGTAAAATACATTTTGTTTTTCTGCAGAAGCGTGCCCAAATTAGCACTAAGTTTTTCTAAATTATTTAATTCCAATTTGCCAGATAGTAATAGAAACCATTAGAACAGAATTCTAATCTTTGTCTAGGTGATGGTTACTGAAATATTCTTTAACTGATAAAATGTCTTTTATGGCTTTTATTGTTGGAGATGCTTGTGTTAAGTGCAAATTAACAGACTGTGTTGAAGTGTGTCCCGTAGATTGTTTCTATGAGGGCCCTAATATGCTAGTCATCAATCCAGATGAGTGTATAGATTGTGCTTTGTGTGAACCAGAGTGTCCTATTGATGCAATCTATTCCGAAGATGAAGTACCTGATGATCAAATAAAGTATATAGAATTAAATGCAGAGCTCTGCATGGAATGGCCAAATATAGTAGAGCAAAAAGATCCTCTTCCTGACTCAGGTAATTGGAGAGAAGTTAAAGATAAATTTGATTTGATCGAACGTTAATTTCGTCTTAGTTTCTGAATTAAGAAAATTAAGAATACTCCGAATGAGATGCCAGTCAATATGGGCAAGACTGCTATAGAGCTATTTAAAGCACTAGTTGTACTAATCCATATGAGTGGAATACAAAAAATAATTAATCCAAAAAAAATTGCTAATAACAAATCCTTTTGTCTTTCGTAAAGTAACTTTATTACTCTCACAATACTAAGTAATCCAATAACAGCACCCAAAAGAAAGATAGAAATAATCAGAAAATCTAGATTTCTTACAGCTTGCAGCATTGTTGTATAAGAACCCAATAGAAGTAAAATAAAACTACCTGAAATTCCAGGCACCACTAAAGCAGTGATCGCTATAAATCCCGAAAAGAATACGTACCATGACTTTATTTCTATTATTTCTTTCGAAGGTAAAAGGTAAAGAGTGCTACAAACGATGAGAGATATAAAAAGTCCAATTAAGAAAGATTTAGATATTTTTGGTTTCAGAGGTTCTAAGAAAGCAGAGCACAACAAAATGGCTGAGAGAAAAGATTTAAAGACAATTGGGTACTCGTCCATGAAAAATAAAATTAATGAAGAGAGCATAAAAATTGAGACCAGCATACCTACGAAGAGTATTAGAATGAAAGTGCCATCAATTTGTTGCCAAGCTTCTTTTAGCTCTCTTTTTCTGACTAAATGGAAAAGTGAAAAATTAAATCCATGAATAGCATTAATAAGTCTTTCGTACACTCCCAATATCAAAGCTAAAGTCCCTCCTGAGATACCGGGTATAATTTCAGCCACACCCATGGCAACTCCCTTGAAGAATAAAGATAAATTATTTTCTTTATTATTTATGAAACCACTCCTTTAAGTAAAGGTACAAACAAAACCTCTTCTAATTTTTCTTCTATATATTTATCTTTGGAAACTCTTTTTACCAAGGTAAGAATTTGTTGTCTGCTGTCACCTACTGGTAGGATCAATTTTCCACCGATGTTAAGTCGTTCTTTTAAATTTTGAGGTATTTGTAGAGGTGCAGCAGCCGATAAAATTGCATCATATTTTTTTTGATCTAAGTTATTCCCGTCATCGACTTTAAAATTCACATTATTTACTTTTAATCCTTTAAGTGTTTTTTTAGCCTTTTCTTGTAAAGGTTCTATTCTCTCTATCGTTGTGACTTTTTTAGAGAAAAGAGATAGTAAATAAGTTTGATAACCGCACCCAGTTCCTATCTCTAAAGTATTGTTAAGTGGTTTGTCGCTTAAACGTTCGTCCGATATCAGACATTCAGTCATTCTTGCAACAATATAAGGCTGAGAAATTGTTTGTTGATACCCGATTGGTAAAGCAAGCTCTTCATAAGCTCTTGTTGAAAGTGCTTCATCTAAAAATAAATGTCTTGGGCTGTCTCTCATTGCCTCTAAAATCCTTACATCAGCAATACCTTTTTCAGTCAGTCGTTCTATTAGACGTTGCCTAGTTCGTAAAGAGGTCATCCCCTGGCCTTGCAAGACACCTTTATCTATAGTCATTTCTTTTTTAAGTTCAAGTTTTGTTTTGTTATCTCATTAACAGTGTAATTAGGAAAAATTGGTGAAATTGAAACAAGATTCTCTTCTAAAGTTTTTATATCTGAGTTTGCTTCATTCTTTAAATACCTATCTCTATGAGTTGTCCAATAAGCAACTGTTCCACTTTTATCTTTTTCAACTTGAGGAGGATTTCTGGGCCCCCATGAACCAACTGAAGTCACTTTGTAATCAAGATCATTTGAAAAACTTACATTCGGTGTATTGATATTTAGAACAATTGATGGATCTATTTCATTTAAATCATAATTTTGCAATATATCTAGGACCACATTAGCTGCAGTATCATAATTAGGTTCCATATAGTCTTTTGAGCCAGGCTGATGAAAGGCTGCTGCAGAAATAGCTATGGAAGGGTAAAGAAGATCTCTAGCCTCTAAGGCTGCTCCTACAGTACCGGAATAAAGAAGGTCCTCACCCATATTTGCTCCTAAATTGATTCCACTGATAACGAGATCTGGTTTCCAGGGCGCCAACTCATGAACTCCCAAATAAACACAGTCAGCTGGTTTTCCTGTAACAGATAGAAAACCATTACTGCGTTTAGTTACTCTCATTGGTTTATTAGTAGTGATTGAGCATCCAGCGCCACTATTATTAACTTCTGGAGCTACTACAAATAGATCTGCAAAGGTTTTAAGGGTATTAAACAATACCTCTAAACCTGGGGCATCGTAACCGTCATCATTAGAAAGTAATATTTTTAACATTAATCTTTTTTACCTTTCGATAAGTACAACACAATGACAAGATATGCCTTCAAATTTTCCTTCGAAACCCAAGCCATCTGTTGTGGTGGCCTTACAACTAATATTTTCGATATCTATTTTAGTAACTTTCGAAAGATTATTTCTTATCTCTTCTCGATGGGTGTTTAGTTTAGGTACTTGGCCTACATAAGTTAAGTCAATATTCTTAATCTTATAGTTATCTTCTTCAAGTTTATTTAGAACAGTTGATAACATAGAAAGGCTAGAAATGTCCTTTATGGATTCATCTTCGGAGGGAAAATAAGTTCCTAGATCTCCGTAAGCCGCAGCCCCAAGTAAAGCATCAATTAAAGCGTGAACGATGATGTCTCCATCAGAATGAGCTTCAATCGAATAGTCACATTCTATTGGAATTCCTCCAAGAATTATTCCTTTTCCAGGTTTTATTCTATGTGCGTCATAACCCTGTCCAATTCGCATAGATTCAGTCCTCAGTAGCTTTCAATAAATATTCAGCCAATTTTAAATCTTCTTTGTAAGTAATTTTTATATTTTTAGATTTAGTTTCATATAAAAGTATTTGGTCTTCTAATCCATCAAAAAGAGAGGACTCGTCTGTAAGAAGGCTTATGTCATTTTTATATAAATCATAAGCATTATAAAGTTTCTTAAAATTAAATATTTGTGGAGTTTGCGCTTCCCATATCTCAGACCTATCAATATTTTTACTTATCACCTCACCATCAAAAGAAGTTTTTAAACTATTAGCAGAGGGTTTAGCAAAAATCATACCGCTATGATCTCCAGAAAAAAAACACTGAAGAAAATCTTTTACTTGGGAAAGTTCTAAACAAGGTCTAGCCGCATCATGAATTAATACATCCTCTTGTAAACCGCTGGAGATTAAATGTTTAAAACCTATTCTTACAGATTCTGCACGAGATAAACCGCCATGGATAATATCTATTCGACTGTCTTGCTTCAAATTTAAGTGATAATTATCGTAATCAGAAATCGCAATCACTATTTTCTTACATTCTTTAATTGCTAAAAAAATCTCTATAGAGTAATCAAGAACTAGTTTTCCATTTATTTTTTCATATTGTTTAGGTGTATCTGAACCAAAACGTGAACCTGACCCTGCGCTAGGCAATATTACAACAAATGGTTTAATCAATTTAGTTATCTTTTAGAGTTTCTTTTTTTGTTTCGTCTTTAAAAACATAAAACTTTTCACCTGGTTTTATCATTCCTAGTTCGATCCTTGCTGCACCTTCTAGAGCCTCTTTGCCAGAATTTAACTTTTCTTTCTCCTGTAAAAGTTCTTCATTTTTCTTCCTGATAATATCGGTTTCTAATTCAACGAGAGATATTTCATCTTTTAAAGTATTGAGATCAGCCCTGCTATATTCACCAAACCAGAATTGATATTGTGTTACAGCCAGGAGGCAGCTAAGTATTAAGCAAGAAGAGAAGAATAAAGGATGTGCTTTAAACAAGAAAAAAACTTTCTTTAAGGGCCAATACATAAGCCTGTCTCCAACTCTATCATTAACAATCTATTATATTTTGCCACTCTATCAGATCGAGATGGTGCACCAGTTTTTATTTGTCCCGAAGCAAGACTTACAGCTAAGTCCGCAATAAATGTATCTTCTGTCTCTCCTGATCTGTGAGAAATAACTGTGTTGAAGTTATTACTAACTGAAGTTTTAACAGCTTCAAAAGTTTCAAAAATAGTACCAATCTGATTTACTTTAACTAAAACAGCATTGGCAGATTTTTCTTTTATTCCCCTAGATATCCTATCTGCGTTAGTCACAAATAAGTCATCACCTACAAGTTGAACTTCAGACCCTAAAGATTCAGTCAATTGAGCCCAACCGTCCCAATCATTCTCGTCCAGTCCATCTTCAACTGAATTTATTGGATATTTTTTGCAGAGGTCTTTGATGTAACTAATCATCTCATCTACACTAAGTTTTTTATTCATTCCATCTAATGTATATATTGAATTTGAATAAAATTCAGTAGCTGCTATATCCAAACAAATTGCTACCTGATCTCCTGGACTATACCCTGCCTCCTCTATTGCTATCATTATAAAATCTAAAGCTTCTTCTGGTGATTGCAGGTTGGGAGCAAACCCGCCTTCGTCTCCAACAGAAGTATTCAATCCTTTTGATTGTAGGATACCTTTTAAGGTATGGAATATCTCAATACCAGCTCTCAAAGACTCGGAGAAGGAGTTGAAACCTTTCGGCTGTATCATAAATTCTTGGAAATCAATTGGGTTATCAGCATGGGCACCGCCGTTAAGAATATTCATCATAGGAATAGGTAAAGAAGGAAGTATTTCTTGATTGCAGTAAGAAGAATACTGTTCATTCAGAAATTTGTATAAGGGTATATTCTTTGAAGTGGCGGCCGCATTAGCTGATGCCATTGAGACAGCTAGAATAGCATTTGCTCCAAAGTTTTTCTTATTGGCTGTCCCATCAGAATCTATCATTAACTTATCATTTTTTAAAAGATCTTCAACATTTTTTCCTTTCAGCAAAGGTCCAATATCTTTTCTAATAGATTCAACTGCATTTAATACACCCTTGCCTAAATATCTTGTTGAATCTCCATCTCTTTTTTCATTTGCTTCGTGTTGCCCCGTAGAAGCACCTGAAGGCACAAAAGCAATGCCAAAACTATCATCTTCAAGGTTAACCTTTGCGCCCACAGTTGGATTACCTCTTGAATCTATAACTTCAAATCCTTCAATAGAATTAATTTTCATATACGGTCCTATTAAAATGATTTTATTAAATCATCTAAACACTTTATTTCATGTAGAAAACTATCTAATTTTTCTAGATGTAATGCGCAAGGTCCATCACATAAAGCTTTTTCTGGATTGGGATGGGTTTCTAAAAATAGTCCTGCCAAACCTAAAGACATTCCAGATCTGGCTAATTCAAACACGCTGGCGCTTCTGCCATCAGCCTTATCTCCAAGTCCTCCTGGCCTTTGCAAGGAATGAGTGACATCAAAAATTATTGGTGAATTAGTTTTTTTAAGTTCTACCATACCTAACATATCAACTACCAAATTATGATATCCAAATGAGGTTCCGCGCTCACAAATCATTACGTTATCATTTTTAAAATGACTACATTTTTTTAATATATTTAGCATATCTGAAGGTCCAAGAAACTGGCCCTTTTTTATATTCAAGGGAATAGAAGTTGAACAAGCGGCTTCTATTAAATCAGTTTGTCTACTTAGGAAAGCTGGTATCTGAATTATATCTAATACATTTGCAGCTAATTCAGCTTCTTTAGGAGTATGTACGTCAGAAATTACTGGAACTTCATAGTCTTTTTTTAATTCTGACAAAATTGCAAGCCCTCTTTCAACTCCAGGGCCCCTATAAGAATCAATAGATGACCTGTTAGCTTTATCGTAAGAAGCTTTAAAAATATAAGGTATATTTTGAGCTTTAGTAGATTCAATGCATTTAGTAATTACTGTCTCAATTGTCTTTTCATCTTCTAAAACATTCAGGCCAGCAATAAGAACAAAAGGCTTGTCATTTCCAATATTTATATCATTTACTGTTATAGATCTCATTTCTTATTTTTGTTCTTTTTTGCGGCTTTTATAAATCCCGAAAACAGAGGATGTCCTTTTCGAGGATCAGAAGTGAATTCAGGGTGGAATTGACATCCTACAAACCAAGGATGATTTTTAATTTCTATTACTTCTACAAGCATTTTATCTGCAGATTTTCCAACAACACTCAGTCCTTTGGTGGTTAAAGCATCAATTAAGTTATTATTAACCTCATATCTATGACGATGTCTCTCTTTAATTTTACTCTTTTTATATAGATCACGGGTTAAAGAATTCTTTTCAAGACTGCATTCTTGTGCGCCCAGCCTCATAGTGCCTCCTAAATCTGAACTAGAGTCTCTTCTTTCAACTGAACCCTCTAAATCAAGCCATTCATTAATAAGACCAACTACTGGGAACTTAGTTTTATCATTAAATTCAGTACTATTTGCTGACTTCATCTTCACAACATTTCGTGCGAATTCAATTACAGCTATTTGCATACCAAGACAAATTCCTAAATAGGGGATTGATTTAGTTCTAGCATAATTTACTGCACATATCATTCCCTCTATCCCTCTTTCACCAAAACCACCTGGTACTAGTACTGCATCAGAGTTCTTTAGTTTGCTATGCACATTCTTAGCGTTTAACTTTTCTGAGTCTACATAATCAATATCTACTTTAAGATTATTCTTAAACCCTCCATGCTTAAGTGCTTCGTTTAAAGATTTATAAGCATCTGCCAGTTCGGTATATTTTCCTACCATAGATACTTTTACAGAATCTTTTGGTTCCAAATCTTCTTTTATGACTTTTTTCCAGTCATTAAGGTTGGCTTTTTTGAGTGACTTAAATTTCAGTTTTTCAAGAATTATCTCATCTACCTGT
>ERZ802830.722-NODE-722-length-32584-cov-8.47219_pt1 | contig 32584 bp, 26 predicted proteins | sample MGYA00345654_ERZ802830 | MGnify/ENA primary metagenome ERZ802830 (study PRJEB30503, sample SAMEA104212375) | marine metagenome | biome: Westerlies Biome; feature: [SRF] surface water layer (ENVO:00010504) within the epipelagic zone...; material: water... | reverse complement strand
ATAAATTTCTTGTTTATCTTTCCCAGCATTAGGAATAGATAAAAATTCTTTAAATTCAGTTAAACTTTTAATCCCTTCAATTTTTGAAATATTTTGATAAGTCCTCTGAGATAATAAATTGAAGTTGATCAAAAGTGCTAAAAAAAATATAATATATTTCATTTTTGTTTTTTTTAAATATATAAAAAGATTATATCCATATTCTACCTTTAAGGTAGATTTTTGCTTTTCCCCCAATTAATACTCTTTCATTTTTATCTTCACATATTAATTCACCTCTTCTCTTTGATAATTGAATAGCAATCATTTTCTTTTTATTTAGCACCTCACTCCAATATGGGATTAATGAACAATGTGCTGAACCTGTTACTGGATCTTCAATAATAGATGAATTAGGGGTGAAATATCTTGAAACAAAATCAGATTTATTTCCTGTAGAAGTAACTATAATTCCTCCTGTTCCTATATCTATCTTATTTAATAAGTTTTGTTTTAAGGTGATATTTTTAATTTCAGATTCAGATTTATAGACTAAAACATAGTCTCTTGACTTCAGTGTTTTAATTGGTTTAATAGAAAATACATCTTTTATTGTATCTGGTAATTCAGTTTCAATTGGTTTTCTACTTGGAAAATCTAGTGTGTATATATTTTCATCAAAATTAACTTTAAGATTTCCACTAAGTGTTTTAAAATTAATATCATTGTTATCGTATTTTAAATAATTTTTTATGACATATGCAGCAGCTAGGGTAGCGTGTCCACATAAATCCATTTCAATTTCAGGTGTGAACCACCTCAAATGAAACCCATCAAGAGTCTTCACAAAAAAAGCTGTTTCAGGAACCGAGTTTTCTTGAGAAATTTTTAAAAGTTTTTCGTCCTCAATCCAATTTTGTAGGGGTATTACACATGCTGGATTTCCTCTAAAAATTTTATCAGTAAAAGCATCAACTTGATAAATAGGTAAATTCATAAATACTCTATAAGATGAAGTTTAAAAAATTGAGATTGAAATTAGACATTTTATTTTTTGTATATTCGGGCCGATGAAATTTAAATTCTTAGTTAAAAATCAAAGTAATAAAGATAGAGCTGTAAGATTAATTATCAGCATATTTTTAATACCAATACCTTTGGTTTTAGGTGAGAATCTAATAACTATGTTTTTAGGTTGGCTAGGAGTAGGTCTTTTATTCAACTCATTATCTGGCAACTGCTATGCTTATAGACTTTTTGGTTTAAGCACATGTAAAATCCCAAAAAAATAATTTATAAATACTCTAAAATCTTTTTAATAAAAGACCATTTTTTTGGATATGGCGCGTACCTGATGTATGGATCTGGTGTGAAACTTCTTTTTATAAAAGGTTTAAAATGAGTAAATAAATCAAAGCTATGCTGACCGTGGTATGCTCCAATTCCACTATTACCAATTCCTCCAAAGGGTAAATTAGAATTTATAACTTGAATTATACTATCGTTAGCAACAATTGCACCAGCAGAAAAATTATTTTTAAAATCAGTTATTTTCTTATTGCTTTTAGAGAAAATATATGCAGCTAGTGGTTTATCATAACGATTAATTATATTATAAACTTCATCCATATCAGCGTAACTTATAATTGGAAGAATCGGTCCAAAAATTTCTTCTTTCATTGCACCAGATTTGAGTTCTTGATCAGATATAATTGTTGGTTCAAAGTACTTTGACTTTAAATCTGATTTACCACCATGAATTATATCTGCATTTTCAATCATTTTATTAATTCTATTTAAATGGTTTTCATTTACAATTCGTCCATAACTTTTAGATTCCTTTGCATTTTTTCCATATGAATTTATAATAGCTTCTTTCATCGCAGTAATCAATTTATTCTTGATTTTCTCATTAACTAAAATATAGTCAGGAGCAATGCAGGTTTGCCCACAATTAAGGAATTTTCCCCAGACAATTCTTTTAGCAGTCAAATTAATATTAACTGACTCATCAACTATACATGGACTTTTTCCTCCTAATTCTAAGGTTGTAGGGGTAAGAAATTCTGCGGCAGCTCTGGCAACGATTTTTCCAACAATAGTACTACCGGTAAAAAAAATATAGTCCCATCTGAAAGATAAAAGTTCCTGCGCTTCCTTTGCATCTCCTAAAACAGTGGTTGCATGTCCTGGGTCAAAAGAATCCTCGATTACATTTTTAATAACTAAGCTTGTATTAGGCGAGTGCTCTGATGGTTTTAAAACGACTGTATTACCAGCAGCTATAGCACCTATTAAAGGTGACATTGCTAATTGAAATGGATAATTCCATGGACTTATATTTAAAACACAACCGAAGGGGGAGGGTAAAATATAATCCTTCGAAGGGAAACTATAGATCGAACTTGGAACTCTTTTAGGTTTTGACCAATAATCTATTTTTTTAAGCATAATTTTTATTTCCTTTTGAACAAATAAAATTTCACTTAAAAAGGTTTCATATCGAGGTTTTCCTAGATCTTTTTCTAAAGCATTATATATCTTTTCCTCATTATTATTAATAGATTTTGAGAGCCTTCTTAGAGATTCTTTTCTAAATCTAATTGGAATTGTCTTTTTTGAATCAAAAAACTCCTTTTGTTCTTTATGAATATTTGATAAATCTAGCATAAAATTATTTGGATAAATATTCAAAGCTTTCCTGAAGGACCACTTCTGGGTTTTTTGCCATGTCCTGCTCCACATAAAAATGTTTGACTCCAACCTTTTTTGCAGTTTCAATAATTGATTTTAAGTCAGCGATTCCATTACCACAACTTGTCATGTTTGGAAAAAGTTTATACCATTGCTGTGGGTTTTCTCCGTCACCATCAAATGTAAGTTTTTCTTTCATGTCTTTAAGATGCATTAATTTGTATCTATTTGGATATTTATTCAAAAGATCTACTGGATTTTGTCCAGCACCTAATGTCCAAAATATATCCATTTCGAGAAAAACTAGATCAGGATCCGTATTTTCAAAAATATAATGAATTGGAATTATTCCCTTATTTTCAGTGAATCCATATCCATGATTGTGGTATGCAAATAACACGCCCTCTTTTTTTGCAGCTTCGCCTATAGTGTTAAACCTGTCTGCCATTTTCTTGTACTGATCTAGATTTTGTCTTTGATCTGAGGGAATTGAGGGTAAAATAACATATTTTGCTCCACATTCCTGGGCTCCACTAGCTAATTCTCCCATATGATTTTCCAAAGTTTCTAAGTCCGTGTGTATCGAGGGACTTTTCATTTTATAGTCTGATAAAATTGATTTAACTTCTTTACCAGAATTACCATAAAAACCGCTAAATGGATTATCGCTCTCTGGAAAAAAAGAATATTTTTTCCACGTATCCTTTACACTTGGGGAACTAAAATAATATGGTCCAAAAAATTCTAAATAAGAATAACCCATCTCTGATAACATAGATATAGATTGCTCAAAGTTTTTGTTGAGCAAAAGTGGGAGTGAAAATAATTGAATACCAACCTCTGGAAGTAATTTTTTTAATAAACTAGATGTTCCCCATAAATTTGATGCAGCAAAACTAGCTCCCCCAGTCAATAGTCCAAACCTCTTTATAAAATCAATTCTTTTCATTTTGGTTTTTATATACAAGGTAATTAATAAATTTTAACCCACTTAAAAGTCATCCAAACATACTTTGAAGAGCCTTGGAAAACCAGTACCCTCATTTTCAGAAGTCAACCAAAAAGTTTGAGAATCACGAACCTTTACTGCTTCAATCTGGGCAGAGGTGACAGGTATGAGGAGTTTTTCAAATTTTAAATTTTTAATGTTTTGAAGTTCAAAATTTAAAGATCTAAAAAAGTATTGACTACCATCTTTTGTGTATGATGTAAGAGCTAGAGTTTTGGAATTTTGGTCGAAGTCAGCAGCTGTAATTAATGATTCTACATGAAACTCAGCAACTGGCTCTAAAGAATAATTTCCAGGAATTTTTGGGATTAAATAGACTTGAGTTGACAATTTCTTTCTGTCTTTTGAGAATAATAATAGTAGTGAATCAACAGAGGCTAATGCCTCTGCATCGTATCTATTTCTTTTCTTTTTTTCAAATTTGTTCTGATTTTTATAATTTATTTGTATTGAATCCATTAGAACTAAGCTTTGATCTAATATATAGATTGTCAGATCTTTTCTAGTTGCATAGTTATTTCCTGTATCTGATATATAATAATGGTTGTCGTCTGCTGATAAATCTTCCCAGTCTCTATTAACAGTTCCATGTATCTTGTATTCATTTAATATATCTCCAGCACTGTTAAAAGAATATAGTTTTGCTTCTCCTCCAGAATCGTTTAATGTAATAAAATTCCCACTATAATACTCCAGTGCAGAGGTCTCTCTCAAAATTTTTGGTAACTCGATTTCAGTTACCTCAAGTTGACAGAAAATTAAATTAGGGAGCAAAAAAACCAAGAAATGTTTCAGCATTATTTATGAGTTTTAAATATTCTTAAATATAAGGCAACCAGACATAATATTGATCCTCCTGGGAACATAAAAAGACCTATTAAGTATGCTATAAATTTGGCTTTTGGTACTTTCTTGACTTCACTTCTAAGTAATTCTAATTTTTCATTAAAAATAGAATAGAAATTTTTGGTTTTCTTCAAAAGTTTATTTTATAATTATATCAATTATCTTTTTGACAATTTCAGGGTTTAATAATGTTGAAACGTCACCAAGGTTATTGATATCATCGTGAGCGATTTTTCTTAGAATTCTTCTCATTATTTTTCCTGATCTTGTTTTCGGTAATCCAGGAACAAATTCAATATTATCAATTTTTGCTATAGGGCCAATTTGTTTTGAAATTAACTGATTAATATCTTTTTTAATGTCATTATGAGCGCCCAAATCTAATTCCTCTTTTAAGGTTATGTATCCAAATAATGAATTTCCTTTTATATCATGTGGTACTCCTACAATCGCAGATTCTGCAACAAGTTCATGTTCGTTTATTACATCTTCAATTGGTGCAGTACCAAGATTATGTCCTGATACGATAATAACATCATCAACCCTTCCTGTTATTCTATAAAAACCTTTGTCGTCTCTATATGCTCCATCTCCTGTAAAATACTTATTCTTAAAAGCAGAAAAATAAGTTTCTTTATAGCGTTTGTGATCACCCCAAATGGTTCTTGCCATCGAAGGCCAAGGAAACTTAATACACAATCTCCCATCCACATTATTTTCTTTTATTTCATTTCCATTTTCATCCATTAAAGATGGTTGAATTCCGATAAAAGGGAGGGTTGCATAGGTTGGTTTGCTATCTATAACATTAGGGATTGATGAGATCATGATCGATCCAGTCTCTGTTTGCCACCAAGTATCTACTATTGGACATTTATTTTTTCCTATCTCTTTATTATACCATTTCCAGGCCTCTTCATTTATTGGTTCTCCAACCGTTCCAAGAACCTTCAATGATGATAAATCATGACTATTAACATAATCTATTGATTCCTTGGCCAATGCACGAATAGCAGTTGGTGCTGTATAAAATTGATTAACCTTATGTTTTTCAACTATCTTCCAAAATCTTCCGTAGTCAGGATAGGAAGGAACACCTTCAAACATTATGGTAGTAGCTCCATTTAATAATGGCCCATAAACAATATAGGAGTGACCTGTAATCCATCCGATATCAGCAGTACACCAATAAATATCTTTGTTTTGATATTGAAAAATATTTTTAAATGTATAGCCAGCACCTATCATATATCCTGCAGTAGAATGAACCATGCCTTTGGGCTTACCTGTAGATCCCGAGGTATACAAAATAAACAAAGGGTCCTCTGAATCCATTACTTCTATTGGACAACTGTCATTTGAATTTTTAAGTAAATCATTAAGTAGTTTATCCCTCCCATGTTTTAATTCAATTTTAGATTTAGTTCTTTCTGCAACTAAAACTGAGCAGACTTGAGGGCAGTCTTTGAGGGCCTCATCAACTATTTTTTTTAAATTTAGAATTTTGTTACCTCTAAATGAACCATCTGAGGTAATAACCACCTCACATTGACAGTCATTGATCCTGGTCGATAAAGCTGAGGAAGAGAAACCGGCAAAAACAACAGAATGAACTGCACCAATTCTTGCACAAGCCAAAACACTAACAGCAAGTTCAGGTATCATAGGTAAATAGATACAAACCCTGTCTCCTTTTTTAACCCCAATATCCTTCAAAACATTAGCCATTCTATTGACTCTCTTATAAAGGTCGCCATAGCTTATATGTTCGGATTTATCATTTATATCATTTGGTTCAAAAATAATAGCAGTTTTGTCTCCATTGTTCTTTAGATGACGATCAATACAATTTTCTGTTATATTCAATTTGGAACCCCGGAACCATTTAACTTCAGGTTTAGAAAAATCCCACTCTAAAACTGAATTCCACGGCTTTTGCCACTTGAAATTATCTTTAGCTAACGTACCCCAAAACTCCTCTACATCATTAGTAGATTTTTGATAAATCTTATTATAATCCTCAGGAGTATTAATTAAATAATCAGACATAGGTTTAAAAGATTAAAGAATAAATCTAATGAATATTTGGCGGAGATGCACCAACAGGGATACGAATATTTTCAACTATATCTTGTACTTTTTTCGGAGGAGGAGGAGTGAATTTATTTATAATTAGGGCAACTACAAAATGAAATACCATAGCAACTGAACCAAAGCCCTCTGGAGAGACTCCAAACCACCACTCATCTTGTAATCCAGGTACGGATGATTTTCCTCCATCAAAAACTCCAAATTTGAATTTCAGAATATAATAAAGCATGAGTGATACTCCAACAAGCATCCCAGCAATAGCACCTTCTTTACTCATTTTTTTATAAAAAATTCCCAAAATAATTGCTGGGAAAAATGAAGCGGCTGCCAATCCAAAGGCTAAAGCAACTACAGCAGCAACAAAATCAGGTGGATTAATTCCAAAGTATCCAGCTACCACAACTGCTACTGTTGCTGAAATTCTTGCAGCCCATAGTTCTCCTTTATCTGAAATATTTGGATTAATTGTGCTTTTTATCAAGTCATGAGAAATAGAAGATGAAATAACTAAAAGTAATCCAGCAGCAGTTGATAATGCCGCTGCCAATCCACCCGCTGCAACAAGACCTATTACCCAACCAGGTAAATCAGCTATTTCAGGGTTTGCTAAAACCATTATATCAGGATCTACGTAAAGTTCATTTATACTAGGGTCAGCAACATATTGAATATTTCCATCTTGATTTTTATCATTGAATTTCAAGAGTCCAGTTTGTTCCCAATTACTAAACCATACTGGCATATCAGTATAGGGTTTATCGTTTACGGTATTAATTAAGTTAATTCGAGCAAAAACAGAAACAGCAGGTGCTGTTGTATAAAGAATAGCAATAAAAAGGAGTGCTAAGCCAGCAGATTTTCTCGCATCCTTAACTTTTTTTACTGTAAAAAATCTCACTATGACATGTGGTAATCCTGCAGTGCCTATCATTAAGGCAGAAGTTATAGCTAATACATCAATCATTGATTTACTTCCGTTGGTATATTCATTAAATCCTAGGTCTTTATTTATGGCATTTAATTTATCTAAAACATAGACTCCCGATCCGTCATTTAAAGTTGACCCCATTCCTATTTGTGGAACTAAATTCCCAGTCATTAAAAATGATATGAAAATTGCAGGGACCATAAAAGCAAAAATTAATACACAGTATTGTGCAACTTGAGTATATGTAATTCCCTTCATTCCACCCATTACCGCATAAAATAAAACTATGACCATTCCAATTACTACTCCAGTATTTATGTCTACTTCTAAGAATCTTGAAAAAACAACACCTACGCCTCTCATCTGACCGGCTACATATGTAAATGACACAAGCAAAGCACAAATTACAGCAACTATTCTTGCGGTTTTAGAGTAATATCTTTCTCCTATAAAATCTGGTACGGTATATTTACCAAACTTTCTTAAATAAGGAGCTAGAAGTAAAGCAAGAAGAACATAGCCTCCAGTCCACCCCATAATATATACACTTCCATCATATCCAAGAAAGGATATTAGTCCAGCCATAGAAATAAAAGAAGCTGCTGACATCCAATCTGCAGCTGTAGCCATTCCATTTGCCAGTGGAGAAACTCCTCCTCCTGCAACATAAAACTCTTTTGTTGAGGATGCTCTAGACCAAATCGCTATTGCTATATATATAGAAAATGTTATTCCTACTAGGACATATGTCCACAATTGAACACTCATAATTTATTGGAAGATTTATTTTTTTTATTCATCATATCCGTGTGATTTATCTAATCTATTCATCAGATAGACATATATGAAAATTAGTATGACAAAAACATAAACAGATCCTTGTTGGGCAAACCAAAAACCAAGTGGAAAACCCCCTAGATAAAATGAATTAAGAAAATCCTTAAATAGAATACCTGCACCAAATGAGACAACAAACCAAACAAAGAGTAAGTATCTTAAATACATCAAGTTTTTATTCCAATAGTCTTTATTTGCTTTCATTTATGTTACAACTAAAAAGGCCTGAAAAATATTTTTCAAGCCTTTTATGACAATTAAAGGTACTATAAATACAGTTGTTAAAAAAAAAACCCTAGAGCTTAATTAACTCTAAAACTGTAAATTCCGGAATCACTAATATTTCCATTAGCATCAGTTGCAACTACCTTCCAATAATAAACTGTATTCTCCGTTACATCAACAATTACTGAAGTAGTCTCTGTTGAATGAGAAACAGATTGAAGCAATGTTGTCCCGTCGGTTGTATCAATATAAATATCATAACTAGATAAATCATTATCCACATCCGAGGAGCTCCATTGCAACTCAAGTTTATTATCAGCAGATGCAAAAACTGTAGCCCCAGGTGAGGGAGCTAAAAGCTCAGGAGGAAAAGGAGCATAGTTTACTTGTGCATCTCCTGCTAAATAAAATTTCCATGCATCACTAACTGCTGGTGTTGAACCAGTTTTTCCTTGCGCAGTTACCGTCCATCTGTAGGGGTCTGCTTTCACAAGTGCTACTGAAATATTTGCAACAGCAGAATTGAAAGTTTGTTCCGTGTTTGTTGTTAGGTTTGTGACACTTAACAAATAACTCTCGGCGTTTTGAGCAGCTGTCCACTGGAAGTTAATTTCACTTTGTGTATCATTTATCGAAGTCCCATCTTCACATGGAGCTCCATTATCAGGATACACTAATGAAGGTTTGCTAGGATTTAGAACTACCACTGGTGTAACTGGAGCAGGAGATTCATCTCCACCCCCACCTTTAGAGCAGCTAATTATTATAGCAAAAACAAATATTAAGGTTATTAAACGATTCATAATTTTATTGTTTTATTGCAACAAACGACTGTTTGGTTGTTGCACCATTAATTTTAATTATATAAGTACCCCCCATAAGAGAAGTAGTATTTAACTCGATGTCTCTAGAGCTAAATCCTAATTCTTTTTCCATGGTTAATACTCTGGCTCCAGCCATATTAAATACACTTACAGTTACTGTCTCGTCTTGTCCTCCAACAAAAAGGTTAAGTGAGCTGTTAAATGGATTTGGAGCAAGATCAACAGGACTAGAATTGAAATAACTAGCCTCAAAATATCCTTGACATTCTATACCTGTACCAATACTTATTTCATTCATTCCAGGATCAAGAGAAACTGTATAGCTTTCTTTGTCGGTCTGAGTAGTAATTCCGTTGTGAACAATGTTGTAAATAGTACCTCCACTTAAATTAAACGTTACAACATTATTTCCAGCGTCTGCCATACTAAATACATCTAAAGCTTGTGGTTCAGCAATATTCATTGTATAACACCTTTCATAGACAGAAGCATCTTGACCTACAACGGTTAAACACACGGAGTAATTTCCTGCAGATAAATTCTCAAATTTATACTCAGATCCAGTAAATGTCTCTGTTTTAGAAATAGTTCCTGAGACTGTCACCGAGTAAGTTAAATCATCTCTTACTGCACTAATTGAAATTGAATTAGTTCCGATACACTTCTCTGATTTAGTTATAGAGAAATTGTTTGGTGGTAAGTAGAAAATACTACATCCAAAGAAATCTACTCTATTTCCTAGAGTCGTAGTTGGGCATCCATCGTTTGGATTCCATACACCATCCTGGTCATCGTCATCTGTAACATCTCCAACACCATCACCATCTGCATCGGATTGATCAGCATTTGCGTATAATGGACTGTTATCAATTACATCAGGTACACCATCACCATCAGTATCTTGCGATGGAGTGGCTCCTATTGACTGAATCTCAATTGTGTTCGTATCATTTTCTGGTACCGTTATCTCAGTTTGATTTACTAAGATTGGTATTTCAGATCCACCGTCATCCACATTGATCAACTGTACTTCAACTTCATATATATTATCTCTGTTATGATCTTGAGGATTCTCAAAGTCTGGTGGATTTTTAAAGACTATTACATCTTCAATTGTTGACATTCCACCTCGGAATTGTTGATCATCGCCACTATCAACAGATTTGATTGTAAATAAATCTGAATCTTGTCCTCCCGTTATCTTCTTACGAACTTTCCATTTACCAACATTCATTTGTCTACTGTGACGAGGGTTAGTAAATCTCTTGTAAGATTCGTTTTTAGCAATTCTTCCAGATGTGGAAGATGCTGAAGCGGTTTCGGTAGCTTGATCTTGATCATAAACTTTAAAGTCAAAGTCTGCATTAGTGGAAGCATTTTTAATATCCTCAACATTAATTTTGAAGTCATATTCAGTTGCATTATCTCCATCATTAGCAGATAACTTTAATACATACTCAGGTTTAGTTTCAAAGTCTACTATACCTATTTGATTTATAATGTATGTTGTACCACTAACATCTAAACTTAATTCAAAGTTACCGGCTTCATTACCTCCAATTATACTCAGGTCAATATTAGATCCTTCTGGATCAGTAACCTTAATTTCAGAAACAAACCTTTTGATATCAAGAGCTACTTCACCTCCATCATTCTCTTTGATGCTAGCACTCTGAACTTCGAACTCTGGAGCTAAATTAACTACAGTTACTTCATCTGCTGGTTTTTCAAATACAGTTACAGCAAAGCTTAAATCTGCACTACATGTTCCAGAAACATTACTTGAAGCAACATTAATTATAGTATTACCAGCTGAAGTAGATGAAAACTCTATGATTAATTTATCACGTTTAAGTGAAGCTACTGCAATTTCATTGTTTTCACTTGCAGCAAAGAAATTAAAGCTGGAAGAACTGACATCTGCGAATAAATTAGCCAATGGTATTGATTTAAGCTCTGAACCTTGAATAACTTGTATCGGCGGAATTTGTGCTGTAACCTCAGGACAAACAACTACAGCTACTGCATTTGCAGGAGGTGTTCTCGTGATACTAAATGGATAACTCGAATCACAATATGGATCACCATCGGTTGCAATTAATTCAAAATCAGCTTTTTCATATTGGTTAGGTAAGAAGTAAATTATCAAAGTATTACTTACAACCTCTGCAGTTGCTATTGCTGGATTTAAACTAAATGCCTGGTAGATAATCTCGTCGCCATCCCTATCGGTAAATACATCAGATAATGCTACACTGAAATATTCAACATCGCTCGCAATTATATCTTCAACGACTCCTTGAGAGGCAAGTATGGCGTCTAAGTTAGCTTGTCCTTGTTCTGTGATTTCAGGACACCTATTAAATGCCTGATCTGCAGATTTTTCACCAAATTGTATTTCAGCAACTTCATGAACCATACAACCTAGATTATCAACTGCATCTATAAAGATTGGTACTTTTCCAAATTTAAATTCTTTCAAGTATATATCAAGAATACCGTCTCTGTATGTATAGTCAATCTGAGGGTTGTCCTCAATGAATATATATATTTCAAGTGGCTCACCATCTGGATCAATAAAGTAATCATTAACATTCAGTGACAGGAAGTCCTGAGTTTCTGGCCATATATATTCATATTGGAACAGATCCGTTGGTTCTGGACAAGAATTTTCAGATAGATCTGCTATACCTTCAGGTAAAATTCTTAAGAATATATTACTAAAGGCTTCACAATATTTATTTATATCACTCGCGAAAAGAAATATAAATTCATCCCCTAAGTTATCGACTCCTTCTTTAGGAGTAATCAATAATAATGGACCATCTACATTCGCACTTAATTCTATATCTACTTTACCCATTTCAGATCCAAACTCAAACTCAACTTCAACATCACTAGTAAGATCAAAGAAATCTGAAATAGCTATTTCAATTGGTACGCCTTGGTTAATATTGAAATCAGCAAAATCAATAATAGTTTTCGGGCATTCAATATCAGATATACCTAGATTATCCTGAACATCAATTGGAACATCAAAGAAATATTCACAACCCGTATCCATATCATAAACAGCTACTGGGATTACCCCTTGACCTGGTTCAAATCTTGGTGCAAAAACAATAAGCTCTCTTCCACCCCCAGCATTAACATTAGGTCCAGAAACCCAACCATCAATGAAAGGCACAAAGTTTGGATCATCAAATGTTCCTGGAGGGAAAAGCAAATCATATCTAACATAGAAATCAACATTTGCACCTTTATCCAATAGGTATTTAGACAAATCAACCTTCGTCTCTTCACGAGAGCCTAGCTCTATTACCGTAGCTGGGTGATCAGTATTCAGGAATGAAGAAGTATCTCCACATAGTTCTTGGAACTCAGCCTCAAAAGCAGCAAGATCATCATTAACTTCGATAAATAAGTCTATCGTTCCTGGTTCACATGTACTGTTAGCAGATGCCGCTGGGCCATCACTATATGTAATTTGGAAATTAGCTGCTCCAAATCTTTCATCTGTTTTAATTCTTATAAATGGACCATCTAACCTAATATCAACAAAACCTGTTTCAGACCAATTCTCTGGCATAACAAGACTAGCCGAGAACCCAGTCGGTGGAATAAATAAATGGTTTTCAAGATTTATTGAAAATTTCCTTGGGTCAGCATTAGATGCATAAATAGGAAATATTTCATCTATATACTGAACACAATTAAAGTCTGGCGGAGCATTTGGATCTTCATCTCCAACAAAGAATGGAATATTCAGTATTAGTTCACATTCTGAGGTACTATCAATTGCCTTAATAACCAGGTCAACATCTCCAACTTTATCCGTTGAAGTAAGTATTATTTGATTATTGGCATTTAGGAATACCGAAATCACATCAGTTGAAGTTGATGATACTTCAAAAGCAAGTGTGTTTCCTGATGGACTTACAAAGAAGTCTTCTAATTTATCAGAAGTTTCAGTTGTATTAGTTGGGAAAAATTCAGGCTCCGGTACTTGACCAGGAGCATAAACAGTACTAACTATACATTGATCTGTACCTCCACCATCTTGAAGAGGAAAGACGTCTGCAATTATAAATGCTAAACACTCACCGGTTTCAGCATCTGAATACTTAATATCAATACCAAAATAATCCCATACCTCAGGTAGCTGTCCTCTAAATACATTATCATCTCCAATACCTGATTCTACAAAAGGATCTCCAAATGTGAAAAGATCAATTTTTACTTGCTCTGGGAAAATTGGCATCTGTTCTAAAGCGGGGCCAAGATCAATTGCAACTTCTGGAGTTCCAATTTCCACAAATACTACCCCGTCATTTGGAAGTGAATAATTTGGACAATCTGAACTGTCTAGACCAGTATCACCAAAACCTGAAGAGTCTTCAGCTACGGCATTTGCGTCTACTATAACTGGGACTTCAATTAAGTTAATACAATTTCCTTCAAGGTCACTATTTTGGAATGTTAGAACATCATAACCTTCTATTCCTGCAAATTTAATTTTAAGCGTTGAACCTTCTAATTTAGCTTCTCCGACTGATAAAAATGGATCGGGTATGCTTAACTGGAAAGATTGTGAATATATTTTAAAACCTCCAAATCCATCAAAGAATGGATTTAAGTCTATTTCAACTTTTTTCTCATCTGGAGTTACAAAGATAGCTGGAAATTCATTTGTTACTTCACACTCTAATTCAGTTGCATCCAATACTCCAAGAATGAAAAACATTACAGCAGCACATTTTGTTGGATCGCTCTCACCTGTTTTCCTTACCTCTACTACAATTGCTACTCCACCATCGTTACCTGTAAGATCAAGGATAACAGTGTTATTCTGAGCAAAGAAATTATTTATTGTTGCAATTTCACTATTATTTGTAAATACATTCGCTATTGAGACCCCAGGCTCGTCAAGTAATGGATGACTTAAAACAGTAGTAACTGTTTTTTCACTAGTGGTTGTTATTACATCGTTTAATTGTATTACCTCTGTTGAAACATCACACCAACCATCATCACCTGGGTATGGAGCTTCTCCTGGGCTTCCTGCTGTATTTGTATTTTGAGTATTATCTTTAGGCACTGCTCCTGGACCAGTTCCTGGAACACCTACATTTCCTCCACCACCAAAATCACCAATACTAGCTTCAATATCAAAGTCTACAACACCATAACAATTTTCTCTATTACCAGGTTCGTGGTATGCAATTGCTACATAAGCAAATACTTCTTCTCCTGGAAGATTTATTGAGTATATGCCATTTTCATCAATTGTTCCAAGGTTATCAAGTGGAATTGATGAACCACCAAAAATATAATATTCTGTATCACTTGGAAGATCAAGATTTGCAATTTCAGCTGATAAGTCTCTAGTGGCAAGTGTAGCTGTTGGATCAACTTTCAGAGGCGAGAGAAGATCACCAAACTCACATCCTTCTCCATTACTAGGAACAAATGAGTCTACAGTTGCAGTATCTCCAGTATCTATTGGACCTGGTCCACCGCCACCACCTTGAGCTAAATTGACATCAACGAAAAAGGCCATAGCTGCTCTACAGTCTTCTAAGTCGTTATTTCTTAATTCAAATACCACAACAGTTGCTCCGGGCTCTCCAGTAAACTGAAGTGTAACTGATCCGCCAGCAAATTCTGATATTGTTGCAACACAACTATTATCACTAAACACATTAGCAGTGAAAACTCCAGGTTCGCTAAATACCTTTTCACCTGCTACATCGATTGTTCTTTGATCACCCGAAACAATTTCTTCATAAGCATAGAAATTTTCTAAGAAAATTATTTCTGTGTTTTCTCCACACCATCCATCATCGCCTGGATAAGGTGCATTTCCATAACACTCGTCCTCTGGTGCTCCCGGACCACCATCTCCAGGTCCTCCATCATTTGGTCCTCCGTCACCAGGACCTCCTTCACCTGGCCCTCCTCCTGATTTTATCATTTCATAATATTGTTCATCAAATATGGAAACAATTCTAACTGAGTACTCTTCTCCACAACCTCCATCAGCTGTGAAAACATTAAATTTTATTTTAGTTTCTCCCTCTGGTCCATCAGTAGGAAGCTCAAAGAATAAAGCAAGGTATCCTTCTTCTTCTCCTAATCTAACATTTGCAATACTTGAATCCTCAATTACAAGATTTTCAAAACCTAAAGGACCTAGGCTTCCTGCGTCAAATAAAAATTCTATTGGGAACCATATTTCCGATGGAACCGGAGATACTGGAATGTAAATTTCATTTTGTACTATTGGAGGACATCCCTCTACGATTGGAGCGGTAATTTTAAATTCCACACCCGTGCTAATTTCACACTCTCCATCAGATACAAAAATTTCAACAAAACCGTCTCCTGCTGTTTCCTCTTTAAAATCAAGTGTCAGAATACCATCCTCTGAAACAGTGGCGTCTAGTATGTCTTCTGGGAAACCGTATACTTCGACAGTGAAAATTAACTCATCCCCATCAGGATCTCTAAAATAAGCGTTTAGATCATCAGTTGTATCGGCTTCATCCCAACTTCTAACATATCGCTCTGGTGGTCCTTGAGTAGGTTGTGGACATCTATTTCCATCTGGTCCAACATCTATTACGTTCTCTCCATAAGTAACAGGAATTACCACATATGATTTACATCCTCGGCTATCTGTCATAACTGCCTCAAATCTGAAGACTCCTTCTTTACCAGTTAATGTAACATAAGCAAAAGTTTTATCAAAAGTTACCCCTTGAATTCCATCAGGATCATATATACTTCCAAGTGAAAATGAAACTGTCATGTCCTTGCCATCCGACAAATCTGCAATCTCACCAATTTCAATAGTCTTATTGTAACTAAAATACCCACCATACATGTTTACTTCGACAAAAGTGTCGTCTATGTAGTCAGCAATATAACCGCCATTTGGTGTTTCATTTCTGAAGCCATATTGGATTACAGGTCCCTCTTCTCCGCTTGAAAGATCAACACAATCATCGGGCTGAACAGCATTACCATCTGAATCTCCATCTGAATCAATAAAATTGGCAAACACATCTAAAGAATTTGTTATATCAATCGCAATTACTCCCTGACAAATTGGGGGTACTGCAGGAGTGGTGTCTGTAGCTGCAATTTCAGGTGTTTCAAATTTAATATCTATAATCGCGATATAATCGTTTTCTGGTGCTGAAAACTTGAATTCTTTTGTTTCACAATCAAAACTAGAATTTATGTTCTGTTGTCCATACTCGTCTTCAATTAAAAGAGATACCTTAGAATCACACGGGTTTTCAATTCCTAAATCACCAATTTGTTCAGATAGGTCAATAGATATCTCTCCGCTTCCTAAAGGAACAATAAGTGCATTGTCCCCAATAGCATACTCAATAAAAGGACAATCATCTTCTGGACCTCCTCCATCTCCGGGACCACCATCTCCAGGACCAGTAGCGCCTTCTCTATACCATTCAAATGACCATGTAATGTCAGCATCGCACTCAGGCTTATTGTTGACTTTGACTCTAAGGTCAATATCTATATTACGATTTTCAGCGGCAAAAGAAGCTCCTCCTTCCCAAGAAATATCAATATATGCTTCTTCAGGTGTAGTTTGAGTTGCAGGTAAGTACCCAATAGAGGACTCAATGGTTTCCCCATAAGTAGCTACGATTTCATAGGATACAGGTTCTCCTGGGGCTGGCGCATAATAAATACCTGGAAATACCCTAACACTATATTGCGGAGTGTCGAATGTGTTATCGATCCAGGCTCCATTTTCATCGATTAAAAGATCTGTCTGTGTGAAGAGATTTGAACCACGATTATCCCAGAAATCAGGATAAGCAAGATCTGAACAAACTGCTTCACCTGAGGGTCCCTCACCACCACCAGGACCAGTTTGAATAGGAGAGCTTGTAACTTCAATTGATAAAATAAATTCAGCTTCACAGTTACCATCTGTTATTCCAATTAAAATTCCGAATTGTCCGATTTCTCCGCTCATAGTCCAACTTAGGAGATTTTCATTACCAGAATTTCCTCCACTAAATCCTATACTTCCTTCAACAAAACCATCAGTATAATCAAGAATTTCAAATTCAAGTGTGGAACTTGAATCTGAGGAAGAAACGATGTTGTTAAAATCCGTATTATATTTCCAATCCTGAGTATCTACAGTGCCATCTGAATTCAAATCATTAGTTAAATCAACATCGAAAAGAGTAAGTGAAGGGCCATATTCATCATCCAGATAAAGTTCATTAAAAACTAAAGTGCAATCATTATTTCCAGCTCCAGTGTTATTTCCTCCACCAGTGGTGTTTGATGCATCTCCTGAGGGGGCAGTTATAAGTATAGTAAGTGTAAATGAATCTGAGCACTCCCCATCAGAAGCAGAAGTTGAAAGTGTTAAAACATCGCCAGCTGCAATATCTGAGTTATTAAAGTTTACCCTCACAACTGATCCATTAAGAGTTGCCTCGCCTGCAGAAGAGGGATTAAGTTGTCCTATAGTGAATGCCAACTGAGCATTGTCAATATCAGGATCATTATAAAGTTCAGTCAAAGGAAAATCAAAAAATTCTATATCCGCAGCAAAGGAAAGATCGGGTTGATCAGCGTATGCCTCAGGACATGTATTACTTGCAGATCCAGTATTACTTCCCGTTGATGTTGTATTTGTGGTTTGTTGGCTAGGGTGTAAGTATTTAAAAGTTAATTCGTTTGTGTCTGTTAATTCAACGTGATCATAATCTGTAGATGTTAAATCGAGATTTACATCAACTATTGATGTTGTTTCATTAGTTGCCTCATTAGACCATAGAAAGCTGGAAATTAAGGCAAAAAGGTAGATTAATTTTTTCATATTCTTTTTTTTAAATACTTATTTGACAGACCACAAACAACTAATATAAAAAAAATGTGAATAAAAACTAAAAATTTTGTTTTATATTAATGTAAACTGAGCATATAAAAGTTAAGGGACAAATTTAATCCGTAATTATGAGACATATCCATAAAGACTATTTCAATGCTAAATTAATGCTTGGAGTATTTATATTATTTATTCTTAGCTGTTTGTCGCAGACTAAACAAAGTAAAATTTTTGTATTTACTAGAACATGTGGTTATATTCATGAGTCTATCCCTAAGGGAGTAGTTGTTATTAAAGAGCTTGGTAAAAAAAATAATTTTATTATTAAAAGTTCAGATGATCCCCGGATTTTTTTATCCAATGAGTTGTTTAGCTATGATGCAATTGTTTTTTTATCAACCACTTTAGATATATTAAACCAAGAACAGCAAAAAAATCTGATAAAGTTTATTCAAATGGGGAATGGCTTTGTGGGTATTCATGCTGCAGCTGATACTGAATATGATTGGCCATGGTACGGTAAACTGGTTGGTGCTTATTTTGTTTCTCATCCAGAAGGCCAACCAAAAGCAACCATTAAAACATTAAATAAAAATTCAATTTTTACAAATCATATAGAAAATAACTGGGAAATAGAAGATGAGTGGTATAATTATCAATTTATAAATCCAAATATAACTCCTATACTTAACTTAGATGAAAGATCTTATGAAGGTGGGATAAATGGTAAAAATCATCCAATTACATGGTATCATGAATTTGATGGTGGTCGTTCGTTTTATACTGGCCTTGGACATCTTGAGAAAACATTTGAAGACGAAAGATTCAAGGAACTCCTGAGAAAAGGAATTCTTTATGCTGCTGGCCAAATAAAGTTGTAGATTTTCTAAATTTTTAAAATTAGTTTCCCTTTTTTATCTCCTGAAAATAACCTTAAAAAAGTCTCTCTAAAATTTTCAATTCCATCGTAAATATCCTCTCTGTGATTTAATTTTCCTTGCTTTATCCATTTTGCAATATCACTCATTGCCTTTCCATACATTGGAGCATAATCAAAGACGACCATTCCTTGCATTGAAGCTCTATTAACCAAAAGAGATAAATAATTTTTAGGACCACTTATTTTTTCAGATGAATTATATTGAGATATTGCACCACATATAACTACCCTTGCATTTTTTCTTAGAAATATTAACGCTGAATCTAAAATATCTCCTCCAACATTATCAAAAAAAACATCAATTCCTTTTGGACAATAATTCTTTATGGCTTTAGTTACATTTTCACTTTTATAATCAATTGAACCATCAAAACCAAGTGTTTTAGTTAGATAATCACATTTCGATTTGCCTCCAGCAATTCCAACAACCCGACATCCTTTTATTTTAGCAATTTGACCTACTATACTTCCGACAGCACCTGCTGCCCCTGAGACTAAAACAGTGTCTCCATTTTTAATTTTTCCAACTTCAGTAATTCCAAAATAAGCAGTCATACCAGGCATCCCAAGCGCACCAAGATATACTGGTAAATTTGCTTTTTGAGGATCGACTGGGTAAAAGTTTTCTCCTTTGGTAATACAATAATTTTGAACTCCTCCCCAACCAGAAACATAATCTCCTTCTTTGAATAGTGTTTTGCCTTTAGTTTTAATGATTTTCCCTACCGAACCAGCCCTCATTACTTGTCCAACTTCAACAGGGGCGATATAAGAGCGGGTTTGATTGATCCAACCTCTCATTGCAGGATCTAGTGAGATAAATTTTTGATGCAAAAGCATTTCACCCTCCTTTAAGTCTCTTACTTTTGATTCGACTAACTCCCAAGTATTTTCATCAGGTATTCCTATAGGTCTTTTATTTAAAATTTGTCTTTTATTTATCATTTCTTTGTCTGTAACTTGAAAAGTTTTGGAAAAAAGATAGGGGTTTGTTTCTTATAATCTAGATAACTTTTTTCATCTCCCCATCTCTGATCTGCAATTTCCTCTAATAAATTTACTCCACTGATTTTGTTTAACATCAAATAAATAAATACAGGACTTATGCAAGCGATATAATGAATTCCAGAAAAATATGGAAGTGCTATTACTGTAATTCCTGTCCACAGTATAAATTCCCCGAAATAATTTGGATGCCTTGATAAAGACCACAAACCTGTGTTTATAAATTTTCCCTTATTATTTTTATCAGAATTAAATCTGGATTTTTGGTTGTCAGAAATAATTTCAAAAATTAAACCAAACATCCATATCGTGACACCTATCAGCAAAAAAATATAATTATTTGATTTTTTAGCATCAGAAATTACAAGTAATGGAAGTAGACACATAAATACCCAAAAACCCTGAACAACCCAGGATAACATGAATTTAAAAAAGTTTGTTTTTAAATTATCGAATCTTATGTCCTTACCAGCTTTTTTTACTCTTAAAAATAAAAATGAGCTTAATCGAATAGCCCAAATAGAAGATAAAAAAAATGGGGTTAACTTTAAAGTAAAGGATTCATAATTAATAATTTTTTGGGTAGCTAAAAATAATATCACTAAAAAAGTTATACCTCCTGTAATGTCAAAATAGTGGTCTGTCTTGAATAAAAAAGAAGGGATAAATCCTGTTATCTGAATTAAAAAAATAATACCCCAACTTTTGTATATAAATGATTCTGAGAAATTAACCTGTTCAAAACTATTACCTATTAAAAAAACTATCCCGTATGAAATAGCAATAAATAGTATTGATGATAAAATCCTGTATAGGTTATCATTCATATTTATTTAGTTTGTATTAATTAACCTAAATTATAAACTCTCTCAAGAGCATTGGTAAACACTTTCACCTCTTCCAATGTGCCAACACTAATTCTACACCAATCATAAAATGGAGGAAATGGTCTACCTATTTTAACACCCTCCTTTAACATTTTTTTACCTAGATCATCTATGTGCTTTTTTGAATGGAAAAAAACAAAATTTGTATTTGATGGAACATAGTTTAGTCCTAGTTTATCCAGAGTAGCAGTTATAATTTCTCTGCCTTCTTTAATTTTACTTAAAGAAAAATCATAAAATTCCTTGTCTTCAAGTGCTTTGTCAGCAGCAGCAATAGCAAGGACATTACTCATAGCTACAACATTTTCTCTTATTTTTTTTGACAAATGAGATGGTGCTATCAAATACCCTATTCTAAATCCAGCTAAACCATATATTTTTGAAAATGTTTTTGAAACAATCACATTTTTTCCCTCCCTTACAAGTGTATCCATTGATGGATAATCTGGCGTCTGAATGAAATCATAATATGCTTCATCACTAAATACAATCGCTTTTTTACTAGCTGAAGTACAAAAATCTCTTAATGAACTTTTAGGAATTACTGTCCCGGTAGGATTATTTGGATTACACAAAAAAATCAACTTTGTATTGTTATTGATTTGATCATTAATTGCATTTAGATCATAACCTTTATCTTCTCCAACTGGAATCCAATTTATATTGGCTCCCCATTGCTCTGCAAAATCCATCATAGCTAAAAAGGTTGGTTTACCTGCTATAATTTCTCCTCCTCCTTTAGTAAAAGTTAAGCCAGTAATTTTCAAACCTTCAGTTGACCCTCCAGTAATAATTATGTTATCAGGCTCAACACCATGCTTCTTTGCTAGTTTAATTGCTAAAGCATCTGAATAACTGTATGGATATCGACATCCGTTTTCAAAAGCTTTGATAACAGCTTTTTGTACAGCTTCAGAGGGTCCATATGGATTTTCATTAGAGCTAAGTTTAATTGTTTTAGATAGGGATCTAGGGTTAAATTTTTTTATTTCTTCACTGGAAAGGACATATTCTGGAGCCAATAAAAGTCCACCCAAACCTATAGAGGATCGCAACCAATCTCTTCTGCTATGCATATAATTTATTTTTATTTATCTTTTTTAAATTTTATTCAATAATTATCTAATTTCTAAAAAATTAAGTTTAGTTCTAATTGGAAATTTTATCTATTTTAATATGAGAGTTCTAATCTAAGAATATGAAAAAAGTCGCTTTAAAAATATTTATTTTCTTTTCATTTACAGTTTTGATTTTAATTTTAGGTGTAAGAATTTACCTTAATTCAATCGATGTTCCAATTTATGATTTCAAACTTGCTTATAATTTTATATTAAATAAAAATGAAATATCGCAATATGAGAATCTAAATCAATTACTTGGATTTAGTGAAAATGATAAACTTCTAATAATACATGCAGATGATCTGGGATTATCTCGCTCTGTAAATGAGCTTTCTTTAAAAGCTCTAGATAGTAATTATGTTAACTCTGCAAGCATTATGATGCCAACGCCAGAGGTAAAGGAAGTTGCAAAACATTTTATAAAAAATCCTAATCTAGATATTGGACTTCATCTTACAGTCACCGCGGAATGGGAAAATTATAAATGGGATGGAATTAGTCCTAAAGATTCCATAGCCTCAATGATTGATGAGTATGGAAATTTTTATGAAAAGAAAAAAAACTTTATTAAAAATGCAAAGCCAGAGGAAGTGAGAATAGAACTCCAAAGTCAAATAGATTATGCCAAATCACTTGGAATCATTCCATCCCATATTGATAGTCATGAAGGGGCCCTATTTTTTTCACCTGAAATTTTCAAAGTTTATTTGGAGATCGCTGAAAAAAACAATCTTCCTGCATTTGTTCCCAAAGAATTATCTCCTCATTTTGATAAAAACTTTTCAAAGCCAAAAAATCTAGTTATTGTAGAAAAATTGTATATGGCAGATAAAAGTATTGAATTTAAAAATTGGGAAAATTATTACCATTCAATAATTAAAGAATTAAAACCAGGACTAAATGAAATTATAGTTCATTTAGGAACCGATAACAAAGAACTTAAAGACATTACTTCAAATCGAATCGCTTTTGGGTCTGAATGGAGAAATTTAGACTATGAAATAATTTCAAGTTCGAAATTCAGATCATTGCTGAAAGACAACGATATCAAACTGGTAAATTGGACAGACATAAAAAATATTATTTACCCAAATTAATTAGATCATTTTAGACTAGTTTCCTGTATGTCAAATTGATTCGTTCACCCAAAATTTTCTTTGTTTTTGGAATCATATGAAGCCATTTGTGTTGCATAAGACCTGACATAACCAACAAACTTCCATGATCCAATTTTATCTTAAAGCGTTGGGATTTTTTTGATCTATGTTTTAAATGAAAATATCGAGATTCTCCTAAACTCAAAGATGCAATTACTGGATTTATTCCCAATTCTTTCTCATTATCCGCGTGCCACCCGTTACTGTCGCTTCCATCCCTGTAAAGGTTAAGTAGAACCGTATTGAAACTGGTATTATTTATTTTTTTTATTTCAGTCATTAAATAAATTAAATCTTTTGTCATCGCCAAAGGATTCATTGTTATACTTGAATAGCTATATTTTTTTTTTAGAGTACTATGTAAAGAGGTTAATCGGGGTTGATCGTATGTTTTTCCAAAAACTTTAATTAAATCCTGTTTCCAAGGAATTGTCTTTTTTAATTTATTAAATAAATTATCAGAAATTTTTTTTGATAAAAAATTCGAATAATAATGCAACTCTCCATCAAGAAGATTTGGATTTAGAATTTTATTTGCTTCTGGAATTAATTCAATCATAAAAATGTAACAAAAATTTATTCGAAAGTTATATTTGAATAAATTAAATTTTTTCTTTTACCTTTTAAAATTAAATTAAATAAATGAAAAAATATACTGATGGTTTTTTTGAAATTAATTCTAAAAATGGTTTTCTTCCAATAAGAGAGCCTTTAAAAAAATTGCCTGATCGTTATTCTATTCTTCAAAATTTAATTGATGAACTTCCAATATTAAAAGATAATAAAACACCTGGTTTACTTTCAAAAGAGGGAGGGATTGAAAAAAGTATTAAAAAACTTCCTAATTACATAGAGAATGTAAAAAAAGAATCAGACCCGTTTATATGTCAAGCACTATTTAGAAGTTATGCTTTTTTAAGCTCTGCCTTCACATTAGCTCCTGCTCATTTTACTTTTTTGAAAACGGGAAAATACGGAAAAGCTAATACAACTCTTCCGAAACAATTAGCACAACCTTTTTGTTCTATATCCAAAAAACTTGATGTATATCCATGGTTAGATTATCACTATGCATATTCACTTGGAAACTATTCAAAATTTGATTTAAATGGGGGGTTTAATTGGGAAAATTTAGGAATGGCAGCTAAATTTTCAGGAATGGATGATGAAAGAGGTTTCATAATGCTGCATGTTGATATTAATCAATATTCACCCCCATTAGTTAAATCAGTTACAAAGTTGATGAATTCAAAAAATGTTGATCTCAATAAGTATATAGCTCTATCGATTGAAAGTATGAGGAAAATAAATAAAAGAAGGCAATTAATGTGGCAAGCATCAAGGTGGAAGCATTATAATGATTTTAGAGTTTTTATAATGGGAATCAAGGGTAATAACGAAATTTTTGGTAATGGTCTTATATATGAAGGTGTTTCAGAAGAACCAAAACAGTATAGAGGGCAAACTGGAGCTCAAGATAATATAATACCATTAATGGATATTTTTTCTGGAATAATAAACCACTATCCAAAAAACGAATTAACACATTATTTAAAAGACCTTAGAAGTTATCGCCCAAAATGTATTCAAAATTTTTTAGAAGATGTTCGAATACATTTTTCTTCATTGAACAACTCTTTGTTAGATCAAATTAAAATGAATAAAAACTTCAAAGGATTAGAGCTTTTACTCGAGCTTCTTGAAGAAATATATTTATTTAGAAATGGGCATTGGCAATTTGTTCAAAAATATATAATGCAAAACACTGCATATCCAAAAGCAACAGGTGGTACTCCAATTATTTCATGGATACCAAATCAACTAAATGCAGTCCTAAAAACAATGGAAGAGTGCTTCAATATTTTGCCTGAAAAATATATAAAAGATAATAATCCAAATTGGATAAACAGCTTTAAAATAAAAAGGACTCTTTTAGATAAACAGTTAGAGTTGCTGAATGAAAAAAATTATAAGGCAAAAGAAGTTTATGAATTAAATAAAAAAATGAATCTCAGTGATGAAAAAAGATGATTCTTTATCTTATTTTTCTAACTTAATCAATGTTATTTTTACTACCAACAAAATCTTTAAAGTGTGAAAAAAAAAATTGTTGCCTTTGGGGCAAGTTCATCCAAAAACTCGATAAATAAAGAGTTTTCATATTTTGCCGCAAAACAAATTGATAATGTAGTAATAAATCTTATGGATCTCAATGATTTTGAAATGCCAATCTTCAGTATCGATAGTGAAAAAGAACATGGAATACCCAAGCTAGCTTATGAATTCAAATTGAATTTGAAAAAATCAGATGGAATAATTATTTCCTTTGCTGAACATAATGGTGCCTATACTGCTGCATTTAAAAATATTTTCGATTGGATTTCTAGGATCGAAAAAATAGTTTGGTATAATAAACCAATGTTTTTGTTGTCAACATCCGATGGTTCTAGAGGAGGTCTTTCGGTTTTACAAATTGCCTATAATCGTATTTCAAGAGGCAACCCAAATATTATTCCAAGATTTTCTCTCCCAAACTTTTACGAAAACTTTAATACAAGAACTGGAATAACTGATTCTAAACTTAGAGAGGAGTTTGATGAATTACTCAAAATTTTTAAAAAAAATATAAAATAATGATATTAGATATTTTTCAGGTTCACGATCAAGCAAAGGGTAATTTTAACAATGGTGAGATTTTAGAAAACAAACCCATTGGGTTTCCAGGTGATGGTGGAAAATTAAAGCCTTATTCAAATATTTTTTACTGGGCTCATGCTTGGACGAAATCAAAAAAAAGTACTATTGGCTTACATCCACATCAAGGTTTTGAAATATGTAGTTTTGTTTTAAAAGGTAGTATAAACCATTTTGATACCAAACAAAATAAATGGATTAACCTCAAGAAAGGCGACGTGCAAATAATCCGCTCAGGAAATGGTATTTCTCATTCTGAAGAGATTATGGAAAATTCAGAAATATTTCAAATATGGTTTGATCCAGATCTTTCAAAAGCTCTTAAAAATATTGCAAGCTATAATGATTATAAGGCTGAAAGCTTTCAAATAAAAAATAGTAACAATAAAAGTGTTAAAATAATTAAAGATGGAGATAGCACTTTTAAAATGGAATCTGAGGAAATAACAATTAAAGAACATCACTTTAAGTATAATCTTAAAAAAACTTCCCTCGGTATAATAAAGGAAAAAGTTCATTCGTTGTTTATAATCACTGGAAAGCTAGAAATTAATAGTCAAAAATTAGATAAGGGTACTTTTTTTAAGGTTCATAACACTGATGAATTGGAAATCAAAATTTTATCAGATGTAATCCTTTTTGAAATAATTTCTCCAATTAACCCAAGCTACAGAACATACTCAAATTCTATGGTTTAGAGTGCCAGTAAGCCAGCCCTAAAAAGAGTACTTGAAAAGGAGCTCTAATTATTGCTATTTTTTTTGTAATTCCCAAGGCTAATTGAGCACTTTCACTTTGAATTAAATATATATTGGCAGGAAATACAGCAAATAAAAGTAAAATTAATCCCCATGCAGCATATTTTTTGAACCTAGTCAATAGTCCAATCCCAAAAAGTATTTCAAAAGCTCCACTTAAATACACAAGCTCTATATGCCATGGAATAATTGGGGGCATAATTGACATAAAATATTGAGGATTAATAAAATGATCTATGCCAACATTAATGTAAAAAAATGACATCAGGTATAGAGTTGTTGTTTTTACATATCTCATTAAATTATATTTTAAACCAGTTATTTCTATAATTAAAAAACATACATTTAGGGTCTAACAATTTAATTTAATTATTATGAAAAAAATATTTTATCTGGGATTTGCTTTGATTTTTTTTATGAAAGCAGAAGCTCAAAAGAAGAAAAATGGTGTTATATACAATCAACATCCTTATCTAGAAACTGTTAAAGAATTTAACTCTGCCTTTATTAATGGAGATAAAGAAAAAATTAAATCTCTTGTTGCAGAAGATGTAAAGCTTTGGAACTCAATGAGTACAAATAAAAGACAAAAAGGTGTTGGTTTAAATGGTCTTCTGGGTAGGTCCAGTTATTGGAGTAATAAATTAAAAAACTATTCAATTGAACCCAAGGGAAAAGCCTATCCTGACGTTTTAGAATTTAAAGGTAATAATATATGGGTTTATACTTATGAGGTTTTAAAGGGAATTGATAAAGACAATGGTTTTAAAATTGAAACACCAATAGATAGAAGTTTTCTTTTTAATAAAGAAGGTAAAATATCTTGGATATTAGAGTCATTTAATTCTGCCCATTTGGAAAAATATAACAACTCTTTCAAAAAAAGAACCAACGGAACTATATGGATAGATCATCCTTATATAGGGACGGTTAGAAGGTTGATGAATAATTTTGGAATAGGAGAAATTGATGCTGCCTATGAAGAGCTTGGACCAGATGCAAGAATTTATGATATTAATATGGCAATTGGTGAATTTCAGACAATTGAAGAGAGAAGAGAGTGGGAAAAAGGAGTATTTGCAAATTTTAATTTACTTTCAATCGATGAGTCTGGATATCCAGATCTTCTAGAATATAATGGTGATGGCATGACAGTGCTCTCGTGGTGGATAATGAAGTTCCAGGATAAAAGAAATTCAAAAATTGTAGATCTGTATCTACACAGATCAGATACTGTTGATGAGCAAGGGAAAATTATAAATACTATATTATACTACAACGGTCAGCTTTTAAAATAAGCCAGACTATTTTTAGTCTCTAATTTAATCCCTGTGATAATTATCATGGGGGTTTTTTATAATCCCGCAATCTCTTTTATCAAAAGACAAACAATCATGAAAGCATAAACTATTAAGACAAGAAGAACAGAGGGAGAAAGCTTTTTCTTCAAATTATATGAATTTACTCAAATTTAAACATTTATTTAAAGTAATAGTTTTTATAAACTAATTTTTAATTTATACATTCGCTAGACTTAATTATGTAAAAATCAATAAAATGAAAAAAATTTTAATACTACTTACAGCTTTATTTACAATTTCATGTCAAACTGAAGCTGATTTATCTTTATTTAATACTAATAAAGAAATCGCTGAAAAATGGATCCGCACCTATGAATCTCCTAGTAATTATGATCTATTTGAATCAATGGTCGATAAGGATATCGTTTTTCAATCACCTCAATATGGTGTTGGAGAAGTTGGCTATGATGAAATTATAGCTCAGGCTAAATATTATATGAATGGTTTTGAAAATGTAACCTTTACTGCCAGAGCCTGGCTTCCAGGAGTTGATGAAACAACATTAAAAGCTGATGGAAGCGTAAGAGTTTACGGAACTTGGAAGGGAAATAGTATAGACTCGGGCAAATCATTTTCTCTTGACTCATACCATTATTTCTCCATTAAAGATGGAAAAATAGCTCAGTCAGGTGATTACTTTGATGCAACAGGAATGGTTTTAGCAACTAATGCTGATCCGGTTGAAGAAGTTACAGAAGAATAATTCTGTTGGGTATAATTGATGAAGCCCTCCCTAATTTAGTGTGAGGGCTTTTTTTATTTAAACTGGGTTATCTTGTCTTTAATTTTTCCCGGGACTTTTTCCACGATTTTTCCAGAATAATAACCCATATGAAAAAATCCTAAGCATTTTTCTCCTTCTTCTAGCTTTATATGATCTGACAAAAAATTAATCAATTTTGGTGAACTCCAATAACCTCCTATTCCAACTGAGCTTGAATAAAGCCATATGTTTTGAACTGCCATCGATACTGAAGCTATCTCTTCCCACTCAGGAATAGATTCATTTATATCTCTTTGCATACAAATCGCAATGACTACAGATGATTGACTAAACTTACTTACTATCTTATTGTACCTAAAATTTGAAAAATTTTTTGATGTTTGTTTGTATTTATTTGCTAAAAAAAGTCCTAGATTTTCTTTGGGTTCGTTTTTAAAAACTTTAAATCTCCATGGTTCAGTTTTTTTATGAGTTGGAGCCCAATTTGCAGCGTCTAAAATTTTTTCTAGCTGCTTTTCTTCAATTTCTTTCTCAATAAATTGATGTGGCATTATTGAACGCCTATTTTTAATAATCTGAAGGATATCCAAGTCTTAATTAAGTTTAAAATTATTTTTTCTTTAAATAATTTTTTATCCATTCCATAGAACTATCAAAACTATCAAAAATTTGATCTTCAGAAATAAGGTTGGGAATAATATCAATTCTTTCGAGCATATATTTTGGTTGCTCTGTTGGATTTACTAATAAAACTTTTTTCTTGGATCCAACTAGATCAACTAAAATATCCTCCATTGCATAAAGTCCAGATTGATCCATGTATGGCATTTTATCTAATCTTATAATTATTATAGACGCCTCTTTTGGAATCTGCTTTGCTAATTGTTGAAAATCAGATGTTGAACCAAAAAATAATGGTCCGTCAACATGTTTTACAAAAACTTTATCCTGCACATCTTTTGGAATGTTGATTTCATCTGTCCAAGCTTGCTCCTTCAAGGGAACAACAGATGAGCTTTTGGCTGTTAAATCACCTATTTTTTTCATGAACATTAATGACGCAATAACTAAACCTATTCCAACTGCATAAACTAAATTCCAAACAGATGACAAAACTAAAACGATTAACATTATTGTTACTTCTGCTCTAGGCATATATGGAATTGCTTTGAGGCCTTTATAATCCATAACTCCTATACCTACAGTGATTAAAATACCTGCTAAAACAGCCGCAGGAATAAGAGATGCTATAGGGCCTAATGCCAATAAAATAATTAAGAGGACTAATCCAGCTATCATCCCTGAAATTCTTGTTTTTCCTCCAGCATTTATATTAACAACTGTCCGTATTGTAGCTCCAGCCCCTGGAATACCACCAAATATTGCACCAATTGTGTTTCCGATTCCTTGTCCTACCAACTCTTTATTTGGTTTGTGTTTTGTTTTAGTCATATTATCAGCAACAACAGAAGTTAATAGTGAATCAATTGCCCCTAATAATGCAAGAGTTAGAGCGGTAAAAATATATGGTATTATTGAACTAAGGCTGAACTCTGTAAAAATAGATAAATTAGGTAAAGGTAGTCCGCTTGGTATAGTTTCAATCGCTCTATAATCTAACTTAAAACCAACGGCGATTCCTGACATTATAAGTAAAGCAACAAGTGTACTAGGAATTGCTGTTGTTATTCTTTTGAAACCATAAATGATAATTATTGTTCCTAGTGCTAATAAAAATTCAAGAATATTAATATTTGAGAGTGTATTTGATATAAATTTCAATGATCCCAGTACTCCAGAAGCTTCAGATCCAGCAATTGCTTTGGACTCTTTTAAGATATTTTCTTCTGGTATATTTATAGCCTTTTGGACAGTTTGAGTGATTTCGTCTAAAACGAGAACCTTACCCTTTATTTCTTCATCAATTATATTGTCCGAAATTTTTCCTTCTGCTATTGGCTTGAACCTTTCAACAAAATTTTCATCTTCAGTAGGATAATACCCTACGGCTGGAGCTATTTGGGTTACTATGATTATAACACCTATTGCTGTCATAAAACCAGATACAACAGGATATGGGATATATTTGATGTACTTTCCAAATCCTATAACTCCTAGACAAATTTGCATAAGTCCAGATAATAAAAAAATAGTCAGAATTGCAGGTAATGCTTTCGAAACATCTCCATTATTTATAGCGATTAAACCTCCAATAACAACCATACTTACAGCAGTCATTGGGGCTGTAGGACCTGAAATCTGAGTTTCTGTACCACCAAAGAAAGCTGCAAAAAAACTCACGAAAATAGCACCATATAAACCTGCACTAGGACCCAGCCCAGAACTTACTCCAAATGCTAGTGCTAAAGGAAGAGCGACAATTCCAGCAGTTAATCCGCCAAAAAAATCACCCCTAAAATTCGAAAAATCTAATTTAAATTTTTTCATTAAATATTGTATCGTAGTTTTTTATGTTATGGATTGGGAAAAGGAAATGATGAATGATGTAAATCTATTTTTAATTCTCCGTCTATAAGTTTATAGCCAAAAGTATATTCAACTTTGGCTTCATTTCCATCTGTATCAGTAAAGAAATAATTTCCCATCGCGATTGCACGATTATCATCTAAAATTAAGCCTCCTGAATTTTCAAATCTAACTTTTGTCCATGGTTGAATTGCAAATCCTTTGTCTTCGTGACATTTTCTGTCATCCCCTGAAATAAAATAGGATAGAGCCTCTTCTTTTGTTGGTCTAAATTGTTCTAAGGCACATTTTGTAGGTTTAAATAAAACATTTCCTAATTCAAAAGCATAGAGTTGATCAAGAAAATCTTTGCAGAAAGTTTCACATTCAATTCTACTGTTTTTTAAACTGCCTATTTTGACGACTCCTGCTCCCCATAATTTTTGAGCATTTTCTATATCTTGTCTTGTTATCATTTGTATTCTATTTTAATTTTAAGCATCTAAAAATATAAAAAAAAACATTACTTAGTAAGATAAAAAATTGTTAAATTTTTGAGCTTGTTTTTAACTGATCTAAATATAAAGTACTATAATCCATCTATTTATATTCATTCTAAAATTTATTAATTATAGATTTGGTTTATTAAATAATTAAATATGTCAATAAGAATCGGAAATAGTTGTTCAAATTGCGAAAATCTCTCTTCAGAGAATATGTGTAAAATACATCTAGTAAATGTCAACCCTACATACACTTGTAATAGTTTTAGAATGAAGGAATCAATCAAAAATGATCCAAATTGTATTACTTGTGTTCGATATGAGGCTCCGACATGTGAAAATCCAAAGAAAGCTGCTCCAAAGATGTCTTGTTCTCATTGGGCCCCTCAAAATGCTGTTGCATAAATCATTCAAGATTTTTTTGGTCACATTGGATAGTGATCCACTTTTGCAAAGTTCTGTGGCACAAGTTTGAAGCTTTCAACCAATATTTTCAAGCTCCCTTTAAGTCTACAAGAAAATTCTTTTGCTTTTTCTCTGTTAACATATGAATCAGTGATATCAATTGGATTCAAATGTAATAGCTCCGTAGTTCAACGGATAGAACAAAAGTTTCCTAAACTTTAGATACAGGTTCGATTCCTGTCG
>ERZ802830.720-NODE-720-length-32590-cov-19.9395_pt1 | contig 32590 bp, 36 predicted proteins | sample MGYA00345654_ERZ802830 | MGnify/ENA primary metagenome ERZ802830 (study PRJEB30503, sample SAMEA104212375) | marine metagenome | biome: Westerlies Biome; feature: [SRF] surface water layer (ENVO:00010504) within the epipelagic zone...; material: water... | reverse complement strand
TTATCACTATGGTATTTATTCTCATTTATGAAACTATATATAGATGCAAATAATTAGGGGCGATGATTATCAATCGTGGGTTTATGCCAATCGTGACGATTTAGTGGTAGTAGACCCTTGGTTAACCAAGCGGCAGGTCTTTCCAGGCTTGAATTTTCTTTTGCATCGACGTGCACTTGAAGAGTCCTACTTAATTAAGAATAATCTTGTCAATAAAGTTACACATATCATTATCACAGCTCATTTTTCTGATCATTTGGATTTAGATTCATTAAATTTATTTAAAAAAGATATTCCTATATTTACTTCGCATGAAGCATCTAAAGTTCTTATTAAAAATGAATTCACAAATGTAACTGTTGTTGAAATTAATAAATCTTACAAAGTTGGATCGTTGAAATTAGATATTTATCAAGCTGGAAAACCATATCACACAACAACATTTGCATATACTTTAGATGACTCTAAATCAAAGGTTTTTCACGAATCGCACATGTTTAATAAAAAGCTTAACATTGCAAATGTCGATGCTTGTATTATGACTGTTGATATGGTCAAAGTTTTTGGTCTGGTACAAGTATCAATGAATCAAGAACAAGCTAGGTCTTCTCAATCTATTCTAAATGCAAAATATTTTATCCCAACAGGAATAGCTCCAAGTCAAACTAAGGGATTAATTAGTTACTTACTAAGCATAAAAGAGTTTTATCAAGAAAATGAATTTCTGCCATCAGTATGCAGAAAGGTTGGCGATTCTCTTAGCATTTAATTGATGAATTAATGTCATCAAAGTCATTGATGATTTTACAAAAAACTTGAGCTGTTACCATTGCATCATATGCAGCGCTGTGAGCCTCATCATTGTCATAATCTATATCTAATTCTTTGCATATTTTTGCAAGCACAGTTTGTTTTGTAGCTAATACCCCTAGACTAACCGTATCAATCATTGAGAAAGAATGAAAGGGTGATTTTTTTATATTATTTCTTATGCAGGCTTCCAGCATAAAACTATGATCAAAGAATGCGTTATGGCCAACTAAAATTGCTCTAGAGCACTCATATTTTGATTTATGCTTATTTATTATTTTAAAACTTTCCTGAAGCGCATATTCTTCCTCAACTGCATTTCTTAAAGGGTGATTTAGATCCAATTTGAGAAATTCTAATGCTTCTTTATCAACCTTAAGACCATCAAAGGGTTTAATGTGGTATCTATGAGACTCTCCAAGAATTAACTTAGATTTTTCTTGCTCTATAAGCTGAATCGCTATTTCTAAGATTGCATTTTTTTGAGGATCGAAACCACCAGTTTCAAGGTCTACAATCACTGGAAGAAATTTTCTGAATCTATCTTTTAACATTTAAGCCCCTTATCATGCACATATAATATAAACGAAAAGTTGCTATAAAGATGATTTTCAAAGATATAACAGATACTTATTTTGAAGGCATACAAATATCCTCGCATAATGAATTTGAGCATGAGAAAGTTTATTATTATGAAGACCATAAATCTGGTTTAAAATCTCTAATAGCAATTCATGATTCAACAGAAGGACCAGCCATTGGAGGCTGTCGTTTCAAAACATATGATTCATTTGAGTCAGGTTTAAATGATGTATTGCGCTTGTCTAAGGGCATGACACACAAAAATAACATTGCTCAAGTTCCATTTGGTGGTGGCAAAGGCATTATTTTTAAGGAGGGCAAGAAGTCAAATGAAATGATGAAGTCTTATGCTGATTTCTTAAATCTGCTTGAAGGTAAATATATCTCTGCTGAGGATATTGGCATTTCTTTAAAGGATATTAGATTTATAAAACAATATACTGAATATGTTTTTGATAATGTTGATCCAGGCCCTTACACAGCTAAAGGAATTTTTTATGCAATTAAAAGGGCGATTAGTTTTACATTTTCTGAATCACTGGTTGGCAAAAAAATAGCAATCCAAGGAGCTGGCAGCGTAGGATCTAAATTAGCAGATCATCTCTCCAAAGCTGGTGCAATTGTTTATATCTCAGATATTGATAATTCAAAATTGAAAATTATTTCAGACCCAAATATTACAATCGTAGACAATGCTTTTGAAATGCAATGTGATGTTTTTTCTCCATGTGCTGTTGGTGCGATATTTTCAAGATCTTCAATTGAAAATCTTAATTGTAAAATTATAGCTGGAGGAGCTAATAATCAACTTTTAAATGAGTCTGTCGCAGACGATTTGCATGCAACAGGGATCACATATATCCCCGATATTTTAATTAATTCTGGAGGGGTTATTGGCTTAACCAAAGATATAATGGGCAGGAATGAAGAGCAAGCAGAATCAGAATTAATGAATATCGCAATAAGAGTTGAAGAGGCTATGGCAATAGCAAAAGATCAATCTATGAGCATTCAAGCAGCTCTAAAGTTAAATTAGACAAGTCTATGATTTATTCTGCTACGCCTAGTTTTTTTTGCAGTTTAGTATTTGATGTTGTGTATCCAAAAGGAACTCTTTCACCAGGAAAAATTCTTTGATAAGCCTTTTGAACTGCCAGAGTAGTTTCATGAAAACCACATAAGATTAAGTCTAACTTACCAGGATAATTATTAATGTCACCAACAGCAAAAATTCCATCTCTATTTGTCTGAAAGTCCTCAGTATTAACAGAAATCTTTTTTGCTTCTAGTTCAAGTTCCCATTCGAGAATAGGACCTAATTTTTTATTTAGGCCGAATAAAAATAACAACTCATCTGCTTCATAGTCACTTGATTCTTTTGTATCAAAGTTTTTAAGAGTAACTCCATCAACTTTATCAATGCCATTAATTTTTTCTATTTGAAATGGTGTCAGCAAATTTACTGCTCCTGATTTTACTAACTCTCTCATTTGAGCTTCAGTATGTTGAGCGCCTCTAAACTCATCTCTTCGATGAACTAAATTTACTGATTTAGCTACCTTAGCAAGCTCAACTGTCCAATCTAAAGCCGAATCGCCTCCTCCAAAAATAAATAAGTTTTTATCTTTATAATCATTTATAGATTTAACTGCATAACTTACTCCTTTTGCTATAAATTGATCTGGATCTTCTATATTAGGAGGTCTTCTTGGCTCAAATGAACCAGCTCCAGCTGCAATAAAAATATTTTTTGTAATGCATTCAATACCTTCATTAGTTTTTACACACCATGTCGTAATATCTTCTGAAGAAGATAATGATTCTATTGACTCAACTCTTTGAGAAAGATGAAGATTATAATCAAAAGGCTTAATTTGTTCTATCAAAGCATCAACGTGCTCTTGTGCAGTTTGAGAGGGCACACCTGGAATATCATAGATAGGTTTTTCTGGATATAATTCAGAACATTGCCCACCAACTTTATCTAAATTATCTATTAGTGTGCACTTAAGACCTAAAAGACCGGCTTCGAAAACTGTAAACAAGCCTACGGGTCCCGCGCCAATAACTAGTATATCTGTTTCTATTTTCATTTAATTTTTTGTCCTGGTTGAGCTCCTGAATCTGGAGAGATAATAAATATTCCTCCTTCCTCATCGCTTGCTGCCAATATCATTCCCTCAGAAACTCCAAATTTCATTTTTCTAGGAGCTAAGTTATAAACCATCACCACTAATTTATCCTTTAATTGAGATGGATTATATGCAGATTTTATTCCAGCAAACACATTTTTGGTACCCAGATCTCCAAGATCTAATTGAATTGACAATAATTTATCTGCACCTTCAACAAAAGATGCATCTTCAACTCTAGCAACCCTTAGATCTACCTTCATGAAATCATCAACTTGAATTATATTTTTTTCTGATTCAATCATTTTATCTTCCTCAACGTAAAAATCTTTAATATCTAATGGGTCAATCCTCTCAAGGATTGGTTTAAATTGCCCAATCTCACAATCTAACAGTTCCTGAGTCAAATCGTTATGATCAAATTTATCAATTTTAAGCATTTTCAGCATTTTCATACATAAATTTGGCGTAATAGGTGCTAATAATATGCATAAATTTTTGAAAATATTTAATGCAGTTGTTGCAATAATCGCTGCCTTTTCATTATCCAGTTTCCAAGGAGTATTTTCATTGATATATCTATTAGTATCATCAGCAATTTCCATAATCAATTTAACTGCTTTTGAGAATTCTTTGGCTTCGTAATGAAGGAATATCATATCCAAACTATGCAAACTTTTAGTAAAAATCTGTTTATCAATCTCCCCACTAAGCCGATTATTATTTTTACTAATAAATGGAGCAGATCTACTGAATATATTCGAAAACTTTCCAATTAAATCTGAATTAATTTTTTGAGCAAGATCTTCAAGATTAAGATCAAGATCTTCAATTTTAGAATTAAGCTTACTTGCAAAATAATATCTTAATAACTCTGGATCGCAAGCGTCAGCAAATTGATCTGCAGTAATAAATGTACCTTTAGATTTAGACATTTTTTCACCATTTACAGTTACAAAACCGTGAACATGAATACTATCGGGAAGTTTGTATTTAGAGTGATTTAATAGTGCAGGCCAAAATAATCCATGAAAATATATGATATCTTTTCCAATGAAATGATGGATTTCATATTCAGAATTTTTACTCCATAAAATTTCAAGGCTTGTATTATTTCTATCTGCCCAATGTTTAGCTGATGCCATATATCCAATTGGTGCATCGACCCACACATAAAAGTACTTTTCATTTTCTTCAGGAATTTGAAAACCGAAGTAGGGCGAATCGCGTGAAATATCCCATCCCCTAAGATCATCATTAAGCCACTCAGAGAGCTTACTTACTATTGTTGATTGAATTGAAGAGTTCTTTAAAAAATTAGTAAGATCTTTTTTTTCTTTTTCAAGATCAAAAAATACATGTTCAGATATTTTCTCAATAGGGGCGGTTCCAGATAAAGCAGATTTTGGATTAACAAGTTCTGTTGCAGAGTATGTTGCCCCACATACATCACATCCATCGCCATATTGATTTGTTGCACCACATTTTGGACAATCTCCAATAACGTATCTATCTGCAAGGAACATTTGCTTTTCTTCATCGAAACATTGCTCAATATCAGTCTTGTAAATATTGCCTGCAGATTTTGCAGCCAAATAAATTTCTGACACTAGAGATTCGTTTTCTTCAGAATGAGTTGAGTGATAATTTGTATAGCTAATACCAAACCTCTCTAACGATTCTTCATGTGATTTTTTTACTTGATCAATAAAATTATCAGGTTTGATACCCAATTCGTCTGCTTTCATCATAATTGGAGCGCCATGAGCATCGTCCGCACAAAAGCTTAGAACTTCATGATTAGCACTTCTCATAAATCTAGTCCAGATATCTGTTTGTATGTGTTCAAGAATATGACCTACATGAATTTCACCATTTGCATATGGAAGAGCATTTGTTACGATTATTTTTCTTGGTTTATTTATTGTTGAGACCTAATTTAGCTTTTATTCGAGTATTATAAGTCAAAACATTATATCAATGGGCATCAAACAAATAATTGCTATTGCATCTGCTAAAGGTGGGGTTGGTAAATCTACTGTATGTGCAAATCTAGCTTTGCATTTTTCTAAAAGCTTTAACGTTGGAATTCTTGATGCTGATATTTATGGGCCAAATCAACACATATTGTTTGATTTGTTAAATGAAAAGCCTGAGGTTCAGATGCTTGACGGCAAGAAAACTTTTATACCTGTAAAAATTGGAAATATTTCAATTAACAGCATGGGTTTTATACTTGATTCAGATAAAGCTGCTATGTGGAGAGGGCCAATGCTAAGTGGCGCCATCAAGCAATTGAAAGATTTAACTCAATGGGGAGACCTTGATTACTTATTTATTGATATGCCACCAGGTACTGGTGATGCTTATCTAACTATTGCAAAAGATATCAAACCAAATTTTGCAATATTGGTTACATCAATGAGTATTCTTGCAGTTAACGATACAATTAAATCAAAAGTGATGTTCGATCGACTAAAAATTCCTTTACTCGGCCTTATCGACAATATGTCATATTCTATTTGCCCTCATACAGATGAACGTATTAATGAATTCGATCTCATAAATCTGCAACAAGAAATAGGATTAGATGTTCTTGGATCTATACCGAGAGATAAAGATTTAACAAATTTCAATTCAAAAAAAATACATCCTTCATTTCAATCAATTTATAAAAATGTTCTTGATTTATTATGAATAAAATAAAAAATTTAATAGCGTTAAACTTAATTTTTTTTCTTAGCTTAAATCTTATAGCCAATGATGATCCCTTTGAAGATTTGAATAGAAAGATTTGGACGTTTAATGAGTTTCTTGACGATAATTTTGCTAAACCTGCAGCTGAAATATATACATCTGTTACACCTAATTTTATTGAAATTGGAATGACAAATTTTTTTAGAAATATAAATGAGCTAGATAATACTGCTAATCAATTACTGCAAGGCAAACCTGGATTTGCTGCCAATGATTTTGGACGTTTTTTAATCAATACATCTATTGGCTTGCTTGGCTTTATTGATGTGGCTTCAAAAATGGGCTTAGAAAGGCATGATGAGGATTTTGGACAAACTTTGGGTTACTGGGGTGTTAGCAAGGGTCCTTTTTTGATGATACCTCTTTACGGCCCCTCAACTCCAAGAAGTTTGGCTGGTAGGAGTGTCAGTTCAGTTTTAACAGGAACTTTTGCAATTGAAGAAACAGATGTGAGGATTGGTATTACAGCGTTAGACGCTTTAGAGACAAGAGCCAGATATCTTGAGGTAGAAACACTGATTGTCGGCGATAGATATTCATTTATTAGAGATTCCTATATGCAGTACCTAGATTTTGAATCTAGCAATGGAGAAGATCAAGTCGATGATTTTGTTGATGACATGGATGACTTTCTATTAGACTAAATTTAGACTAGAGAAACTAAATCACTTTGCGTGACTTCTAAGTTATTTTTCTGCATGGTTTCTAGAATAAGAGATCGAAACGCTTTAGCATTTTTTAGGCCTCTATTAAGTCCAAATACATGTTTCAGCGTTCTTGAGTAGGGCTCTCCATGATTATTTTGATCTCTGCAATAATCAAGATATTCTTTCAGTATAGTTTTTCTATCAGAGCCAATATCGACTTCATTGAACAATCTTGAATCAATATCGCTAACAATCATCGGATTGTCATATGGTGTTCGGCCAAGCATTACCCCATCAACTTTTTCTAAATGTATTAATGATTCCTCAATATTTTTAATACCTCCATTTATAACAATTTCTAACTCAGGAAATTCCTTTTTGAGCTGATATACGTTTTCATACTTTAATGGCGGAATCTGTCGATTTTGTCTTGGTGTTAAACCTTTAAGAATAGCAACCCTTGCATGAACAATTAATGTTTTAAATTTTGAATTAAATATTTTTCTCACAAAATTATTCAAAAAATCTTGATCATCTCTTTTATTTACTCCAATTCTGCACTTTACAGTGATAGGAATTGAGGTGACCTCTTGCATGGCTTGAATACATTCGTTTACTAAATATGGATCTTCCATCAAACATGCTCCAAACGACCCTTTTTGAACTCTCTCAGATGGACATCCAACGTTTAGATTTATTTCATCGTAACCAAGAGAGGAGCAAATCTTTGCGCACTCAGCTAAATCATCTGGCTCCGAACCTCCAAGCTGAACTGCAACAGGATGTTCAATTTTATTATTAAATTTTAATTGATTCAGACATTTGCCATGAATAATTGCATTGGTTGTTACCATTTCTGTATACAAAAAAGCTTTTTTGGTAATAAGACGAAATAAAAACCGATCATGTACATCAGTGCATTGCATCATTGGAGCAATGCAAAACCTATGACTTAAAGACATAGTTTTATAAGAAAGTAACCACTGCTATAAACCCAACGATACTTAAAACAAAAGTGTAGGGCAAAGCCATTACCACCATTCTCATATATGAAAGATTTATCAGCGGTGCCAATGATGATGTTAATAGAAATAGAAATGCGGCCTGTCCATTTGGTGTTGCTATGCTTGGTATATTTGTACCTGTATTAATTGCAATTGCTAACTTGTCAAATTGAGATCGAGAAATAACATTTGTATCAAGCGCATCTTTTATTTCATTAATATAAATGGTAGCTACAAATACGTTATCGCTTATTGCGGACAAGACTCCGTTTGCTACAAAGAAAATCGGTGCTTGGCTATTAATATCCTGTGCTAAAACATAAGTAATTATGGGTGTGAATAATTGCTGATCAGCAATTACGCTTACCACTCCAAAAAATACAACCAATAATGCAGTAAAAGGGAGTGCTTCTTTAAATGCATCACCTAGATCATGTTCATGAGTAACTCCCTTAAAAGATGTCAAAAGAATAATTACACCTAAGCCGATAATTCCAACTGCTGCTAAGTGTAAGGCTAATGCTATGATTAGAAAAATACCTACAAGCATCTCCACATATAATTCTAATTTATCCTGTTCAGTTCTTTTTGATTCTTCGTACGTATTATATTCATGAAAGATATTTTTGATTCTTGCAGGTAATTGATTACCAAATCCGCAAATTTGAAGCTTTTCAATCGCAAAGCAAGTGATCATCCCCGCAATGAATACTGGAACAGTTATGGGCGCCATTTTTATCATGAATTCAATAAACTCCCAGCCAGCAACATTTGCAATTAACAGATTTTGTGGCTCTCCAACAATAGTGCATACACCTCCTAGTGCTGTTCCAACAACGCCATGCATAATTAAATCTCTTAAAAAGGCTTTAAAATTTTCTAAATCTTCCAATCCTGACTCAGTCAATGATGTGTCATCTTGATAATTGTGGCTAGTTTCAGAGAACTCTTGGCCAGAATTAGCCAAATGAAAAATGCGATAAAAGCCAACTGCAACTGCGATCAATACTGCTGTAACAGTTAAAGCATCCAAAAAAGCAGAAAGGAAGGCTGAAACAAAGCAGAACATTAGAGATAACTTTGTTTTTGAATGTATAGTAAGAAGTAACTTTGTAAAAATTGTAAGCATTAGATTTTTCATAAAGTAGATTCCAGCAACCATAAAAACTAAGAGCAAAATAACTTCTAGATTGTGTTCTATTTCATAAAGAAGAGTGTAGGGTGTTGTGAGTCCCAGGAATAACGCTTGAATAGCAATTAAACCTCCAGGTTGAAGGGGATAACATTTAAGAGCCAAGGCAAGAGTAAAAATAAATTCTAATAAGATCATCCAACCAACAATAAATGTACCATTAAGACCAATATTATTAAAAATTAATAAAGCGATGGGGTTAATCAATAAGAAGGCTATGATGGTATTCTTATACCATGAGGGCGAATCACCTAAGAACATTTTGTATAAGTTATTTGTCATATTAAAATTCCCATCCTTATGAAATTAACAAGAGAGCTTCACGAAAAGTTAAATGAAGATTCAAAGCTAATTATATTTTGTGATAACAAGATTTTATACGATCACAAAGAAAATACTTATAGTTTTGAGAGAAAAGATTTAAATCCTATTCAGCAATCAGGGCCATATTTGTGCATAGCTGAGGCAAGTGGTCATTTCATATACGCATTAGAAATTGATCCACAAGATCAAATCTTAGGTATTTTTATGGATCCAAAGTCTATTGATTTTGTTGATCTTCGAAACATTTTGGGGTTTTTAGATAAAGAGAGCTTTTTACTTCTATCTCGTGCCTCTATTTTAAATCTTTGGAGGAATCAAAATATTTTTTGCAGTATATGTGGAACTAAGAATACATTTAATTTAGCAGAGGGCGCATTTGAATGTTCTTGCAATCAATTACCAAAATATCCAACTATATCTCCTTGCATCATCACACTTATTCATGATGATGATAAAATTTTACTTGGTAGAAATAAGTATTTTCCTCAAGACATGTACAGTACCCTGGCCGGATTTATTGAGGCTGGAGAGAATGCAGAAGAAGCTCTGGTTAGAGAAGTTAAAGAGGAAGTCAATGTAGCTGTATCAAACATTACATATCATTCATCACAATCTTGGCCATTTCCCTCTCAGCTGATGCTTGGTTATATGTGCAAATATGATACAGGAGAGATAGTTTTAAATGATGCAGAGCTAGAGGATGCTAAATGGTTCAGCATTACTGATTTGCCTGATATTCCTCCAGATGCATCAATATCAGGTCAGCTCATTCGCTCTTATATCGAGGATCATTTAAAGCTCTAGTCGGTTTTGGTGCTGGACTTGGAGCTGGAGTTGGCACTGGGGCAGCAGATGGAATAGGTGTAGGGGCTGGAGCCGGAGTTGTTTCAGGAGATGAAGATTTTTGTAACTGCGAATCACCCTTGGCAGCATCTGTTTTCTCTATTTTATTTCCATCGAGATTCACATTAGGTTTTTTAGCTTTTTTTGGCTCTATTAAATTGCCATCTGATTCTTTTGGTTTTTTTGGAGGTATGACAACTGGTTTAGAAGTTTTATTATTTGGATTCCTTTTGTTAGTGTTATTTTTATTTCTATTGTTTGGTCTGGCATTTTTATTATTTTGACTTCTTTCAGATTTATTATTTTTATTAAATCTTGATTGATTTTTTTTATAATTCCTAGATTTTTTATTTCTTGTATTTTTCTTTTTCTTATTAGATTTTAAAAATGAAAGTGTAAAAATAGATTTTATAAATGCAAATAGCCTGTTAGCACTTTTTCTTTTTGGCATTCTGGGAGGAACAGAAACTTTTACCAATGGTTTCAATGTCTTTTTATTTGAATTCACATCACGCCATTCCATAGATGGCTCTGGACTGCTGGGAGTCATATCATATGAAAATGGTTTTTTCCCTGCTACTGCTTTTACTCTTGCAACTTTGTAATAGGGCCTTGCCTTGTATGGATCTGCAATCACAAGAATATTAACCTGATATGTGTTTTCAATAGCAATAATGTCTCTTCTTTTCTCATTTAATAAATAACTGGAAACATCAGCAGGTACATAGACATGAATTTCACCAGTATTTTCTTTTGCTGCATCTTCCCCAATTATTCTTAAGATTGATTGCCCCAAAGACCTTGCACCCCTTACTTGAACATGCTGTATATCATAAGTTTCCTCTAACGAGGGTCGAAGTCTTTGTCTTGAAAGTTCAAGTAAACCGAAGCGAGAAATTCCAGCAATTTGAATTCTAGCTCTATCGGATTGCACGGATGATCTAAAAGTATTTTCTACTTTTTGTTGATGTTTTTCATCCTGCATATCTATAAAGTCTATAACAATCAATCCACCCAAATCACGCAATCTAAGTTGCCTAGCGATTTCTTTAGCTGCTTCAATGTTTGTTGCAAAAGCAGTTGATTCAATATCTTTTCCCTTGGTTGATCGAGCTGAGTTGACATCTATAGACACCATCGCTTCGGTAGGATCTATTACAATTGACCCACCTGATGGCAAAGATATTTCTCTTTGGAAGGCAAGCTCTATCTGACTTTCTATTTGGTACCTGTTAAATAGCGCTATGTCTTCGTTATAAAAGATTACTTTATCTGCATGATCGGGAATAACTGATTTAGCAAAATCTAATGCTTCAGCATGAACAGACTCATCATCAATAAGTATTTCTTCTATATCGTCTCTAAAGTAATCTCTAAATACCCTTAAAATTAATTTATCATCCTTGTATATCAGACTTGGACTTGGAGCGTCCTCAATTGATGAATTTATTTGATTCCATAGATTCATTAAGTAATCTAAATCCCATTTTAATTCATCAGTTGATCTTCCTAGCCCAGCAGTTCTTACTATAACGCTCATTCCGTCAGGGATTTGTAGAGCATTTAATGCATTTTTAATGTCATCCCTTTCTTCTCCTGAAATTCTTCTAGAAACACCACCAGATTTTTCAGAATTAGGGATCAAAACTATAAACCTTCCTGCTAATGATATTTGATTAGAGAGGGCAGCTCCTTTTGTACCTCTTTCCTCTTTTAAGACTTGAATGAGGATTTCATCACCTTCTTTGAGATTGCATTTTCTTTTACCATCTGAATCTTTGGTGAAATATTTATTCGATAGCTCTTTTAATGGTAAAAATCCGTGTCTTTCACTCCCAAAATTAATAAATGCTGCATCCAAGCTAGTTTCTACTCTAGATACTGTCGCTTTGAAAATACTTCCTTTAAGAAGAGATTGAGCATTAAATTCATTGTCTAAATCAAACAATTTAGCTCCATCAACTAAAGCAACACGAAGCTCATCAGAATATGAGCAATTGATTAAAATTCTTTTCATTTTTTTCTCCGATACAGAGAAAGTGAATAGCACTAGGGCTTCTTGAGTAAGTAAAGTCTTATCCTGAGGTGCTTTACTAACAGACTTCGCAAATTGCGAAGTTTTTTAAAACTTGTTTTATTCTTTAAGCAAACTTTTGCTTTGGTAACTTTCTCTTTATATATTTTTTATTATAAATTCTTATTTAAGGCTTAATAAATATCTATTCTAAGCTTTTCAATTGCATTTTTTTATTCATAAACTAGCAATTTCACGTATTCTACATCAATGAGCAATAAAAACCTAAAAATAGACATTCATCATGCTGAAAGACGCATTGATAACTATTTATTCAACGTTTATAAAACTCTTCCAAAATCAAAAATATATAGCATGATTAGAAAAGGTGAGATAAGGGTTAATTCGGGAAGAATTAAGCCTACATACAAATTAAAAATTGCAGATGAGATAAGAATACCGCCATATTTAATTGATTTTAAAAATGAAACTTTTATTCCAAAGATCCCATCAAAAAGATTAAATGAGTTTTTATCCTCTATTATTTATCAAGATGAAGATTATTTAGTTGTAAATAAGGAGCCCGAATTAAGTGTTCACTCTGGAACTAACAATCAATTTGGATTGATTGATATAGCCAGAGCTCAATACCCATCCAAAGAAATAGACCTTTGCCATCGCATAGACAAATCTACATCTGGTTGCGTTTTGCTCTCTAAAAATAAAATTTTTTTAAGACATTTTCATAACCAGTTAAAAGAAAATGAGGTTATTAAAAAATATGAGGCAATCTTGTTTGGAGTACTTCAAAAAAATATAAAAATAGAAACAAAAATCGATATTTCATCAAAGGAGTTCTTGCACAAAGTTCAAGAGTCAAAAGAGGGCAAAAAAGCTATATCAAATTTTAAACTCATCAAGAAATATAAATCATTTACTCATGCTGAAATTACTATAAGTACTGGAAGGATGCATCAAATAAGGATTCAAAGTGCAAATATTGGCCATCCAATAGTAAATGATAAAAAATATGGTTTGTTTGACTTAAATAAAGAAATATTAAAAAAAACATCAATTTCACGCCTGGCATTACATGCCTCATCCATAGATTTTTCTAGGCTTAACGGTACTTCAGTAGCATACAAAGCGCCGAAAAATAATGATTTTGATATACTTCTATCACAGCTAAGCAAATTAACTGTTAAATCTTAATTTAATCTGATAGTATGCTTTTTTTTTAAAATATTATGGCAGTACAAAAAAGTAAAAAAACAAGGTCAAAACGTGGAATGATTCGTTCACACGATCATTTGTCTGATTTAACGTTATCAACAGATCCAGTTTCTGGTGAACGTCACCTTCGTCATCAGATGACTGCAGATGGTTTTTACAAAGGTCGTCTTATTAAAGACCTTAGAAAGCCTATTAAAGAAGCAGAGGAAAACGAAACTTAAGACTAACCATGTCTTTTTCAGCTTTCTTAGCGTTTCCAGGACAAGGTTCCCAACATTTATCCATGCTTTCAAAAGGGGGCATAGAAGACATTGCACATTCCAGTTCTTACTCGCACATAGTCGAATGCTGTAGTGATTTAATTTCAATTGATGTATATAAACTTATTGAGGAAGGCCCAGAAGATCTTATTAATCAAACCTCGATAACACAGCCGCTACTAGTTCTTTGTTCATATCTTCATTACGAAAAATTAATAAATTCTATTGATATAAATCCTAAGTACTTGGCTGGACATTCATTGGGCGAATATTCTGCCTTAGTTGCAGCTGATAGTATCCACGTAACAGATGCTTTGATGCTTGTTAGAAAAAGAGGTGAGTTAATGGAGAATGCACCTAGTGGATCTATGTCAGCAATCATCGGTCTTGATCAAGAAATAATCGTCAAAATATGCTCAAACATTTCAGGCAAAGATAATCTTCATGTTCAATGTGCAAATTTAAATTCTCAAAATCAAACTGTAATTTCTGGTGATATTGTTGCCATAGATCAAGCGCAGAAATTATGTATTGAACACGGCGCAAAACGAGCAATAAAACTTAATGTAAGCATTGCTTCTCACAGTGAACTAATGATTGACGCTGCAAAAGATTTTGAAAAGATTTTAAAAGCAGTAGATATCAAGATGCCAGCTAAAGAAATTTTTCATAATGTATCTGTTGGATGTGCGCATTCTATTGAAGAGCTTTATGAGCTCCTTGTCTCTCAACTATATAAACCCGTTCGGTGGGTCGAAATTTGTGATCAAGCAAAACTTTTAAATTTACCTATTATTGAGTGTGGCCCAGGAAAAGTGTTATCTGGCTTATTTAAAAATAATGGCCTTGAAAATTATTTTTATACATCAGATGAAGAATTTTATGAGAAGATAATTACCAATGGATAACAAGATTGTATTTATAACTGGTATCTCAAGAGGTATTGGTCTAGAAATTGCAAAACAATTTATTAACAATGGGTACTTTGTTATTGGTACCTCTAGGTCTAAATTAGATCTTAATACTATGCTTGAATCAGATGACTGCCTTCATTTTCCTCTAGATATAACCGATAGAGCATCAGTTTCTAAATGTCTTGATCAGCTAAAAAAGATAGACAAATTACCCAATGTATTAATTAATAATGCGGGTATAACAAAAGACCAATTATTCTTGCGAATGAAAGATGATGAATGGGATGATGTTATAAACTCAAATCTTACTAGTGCATTTAATATAACTAAATTATTTATTAAATTTATGGTAAAAAAAAGATTCGGTAGAATTATCAATATATCGAGTGTTGCTGGCTTGATGGGCAATCCAGGTCAAGTCAATTACTCAGCAAGTAAAGCAGGTCTTGGAGGATTTACTAGAGCATTAGCAAAGGAGGTTGCTGTTAGAAATATCACAGTAAACTGCATTGCTCCTGGTTTCATAGAAACTGATATGACAAATAACTTTAGTGAAGATGAATTAAAAAATATTTTTAATCAAATTCCAGCAAATAAAATGGGAAACTCTAGAGATGTTGCTGATCTGGCCCTATTTTTAGCATCTCCCAAGGGTAATTATATTACTGGTCAAACCATTTCTGTTGATGGTGGTTTGTATATGAGTTAAGAATTTAGTTGTTTTTGGTTGAAATGCTGTAAAATGTATTTTTTTAAATGGAGGATGCCTTGTGAGTATCGAAGAAAGAGTAAGAAAAATTGTTTGTGAGCAACTTGGTGTTGGAGATGAGGAAGTCAATAACGACTCTTCATTTGTTGATGATCTGGGTGCTGATTCGCTTGATACAGTAGAATTAGTGATGGCTCTCGAAGAAGAGTTTGAACTTGAAATTGCCGACGAAGAGGCAGAAAAAATTTCTACCGTCCAAGAAGCTGTAAATTATATAAATTCTAATAGCTAAAATTACTTAAATGAAGCAACTACACAGAAGAGTTGTAGTTACTGGCTTGGGTATCCTATCACCGATAGGTAATAATTTAAGAGACGCATGGCATTCATGTATTGAGGGTAATTCAGGTATTACTAGGGTTGATATTGGTCTTCCTAATAATCCTGTCACAGTTGGCGGTCGTTTAAAAAATTTTGATCCTGGAGAGTTTCTAGATCCAAAAGAAGTAAGAAGAATTGATCCATTTATTCAATATGGCGTCATAGCGGCTAATCAATCAATTGAACATTCTGGTATCCTTGATTCCAATATAGATTTAACTAGAGTCGGAGTAAATTTCGGCGCTGGAATTGGTGGAATTGAAACCATTGAAAAAAATAAAACCTTATTAGAAGAAAAAGGGTTTAAAAAAGTCTCTCCATTCTTTGTGCCAGGATCAATTGTTAATATGATATCTGGACTTGTTTCAATGAAACATGGTTTTATGGGTCCAAATACTTCAGTTGTGACTGCTTGTTCAACTGGCAATCATTGTATTGGAACAGCTGCCAGATCTATTGCGTGTGGTGAAGCAGATATCATGATTGCAGGGGGAGCTGAAATGGCTTCAACTCCTTTATCAATAGCTGGATTCATTTCTTCACGAGCACTATCACTTAATCCAGATCCTAAAACTGCAAGTAGACCATGGGATCTCGAAAGAGATGGCTTTGTTCTTGCTGATGGCGCTGGATCATTAGTTATTGAAGAGTATGAACATGCAAAAAAAAGGGGAGCAGATATTTTTGCTGAAATCATTGGTTTTGGAACAAGCTCAGATGCATATCATATGACCGCACCGCCTGAGGATGGAAAGGGTGCAGCATTATCAATGTTAAATGCTATAAGTGATGCTGAGATTAATTTATCCGAAATTAATTATATTAATGCACATGGAACATCAACACCTTTGGGTGATGCCGCTGAAACCGTTGCCTTAAAGAGTGTATTTGGTAAAAATGTTCCCCAAATCAGTTCTACCAAATCAATGACGGGTCATACACTTGGAGCAGCTGGTGCAATTGAATCAATTTTTTGCATAAAATCAATCAATGAAGGAATTATCCCTCCTACTATTAACTTAATAAATAGAGATCCGAGTTGCGATTTAAATTACACACCATTGATTGCTGAAGAAAAAGAGGTAACTATCGCAATGAATAATTCTTTTGGATTTGGAGGAACTAACTCAACACTTGTCTTCCAAAAAATCTAAATTTTTAATATTTTTACTAGGATTATTTGTCTTCGGAATAGCACTGCTTGGATCTTCTGAATCATTTACTCACTCTAAAGTAAGTAATAACCTTAGCAACTACACAGTAACATCAGGTAAATCCTTCAATTCGATTTTAAATGAGTTTTCACTAAATCCAATTCAAATAGCTCTATTAAAAATATTCTTAAAAAGAAATAGTTTAAGCATAGCTCAAGCGGGTCATTATGATCTGACAAATAAATCCTGGAGAGATTTCTTATTATCAATCGCTAATGGAGATGTCGTTATATTTAAATTAAATATTCCAGCAGGAAAAAACTTATATGAAATTAAAAAAATTATTTCAGATTCTAGGCTCAATAACGATTGTGATGATTTTGAATGTTTAGATGATAGATTTAAATTTCTAGAAGGTACCTTGAAACCAGATACATACTTTTATAAGGATCTATCATCAGCAGCAAATATTTTAAAAAAATCGCAAGATGAATTCTTCAAACTAGCATCTACTCTATGGTCTAACAAAAATACAGTGTTGCCCTTAAAAAATTTAAGCGAAGCTATTATTCTTGCTTCAATAGTCGAAAAAGAAGCAGGAAATGATTCAGAGAAGCCAATTATTGCCGGAGTTTTTTTGCATAGAATTTCTATTGGCATGAGATTGCAAGCTGACCCAACAATTATTTATGGTTTATTGCCTGACTTTAATGGCAATATTACAAAGGCAAATCTGAAAGATAAGAATAATCCTTACAATACATATCAAATTTCTGGATTACCACCATCACCTATTTCAACAATTAGTAAATCATCTTTGGAAGCAGTAATATTGGGTATGAGAAATGATTATCTTTATTTTGTAGCTAAGGGGGATGGAACTCACAAGTTTTCAAAAACGTATAATGAGCATCTTGAGGCTGTAAAAAAATATCAATTAAAGTAACTTATGAAATTAATAACTTTTGAGGGAATAGAAGGTGTTGGTAAATCTACTCAAATTAATCTTATTATGGACTGGCTTTCAGAAAAAGGTTTTTCTGTAAAACTTCTCAGAGAGCCAGGCTCTACTGATTTTGGAGAAAAAATTAGAGAAATACTATTATCTAAAGAATCGAATATATCTGCACATACAGAATTACTTCTTATGTTTGCAGCAAGATCAGAGATGGTTAGTTCATATATGTTTGATTCTAAGCATGACTTTATTCTTTGTGATAGATATTTTCATGCCTCAATTGCATACCAAGGCTATGGCAGGAAGCTGTCACTAAATTTTATAAATCATTTAATTGATGGAATAGATTGTCCCATTCCAGATTTAACAATTATCTATGATTTGGATGTAACTGCTGGATTTAAAAGAAAGAAGGATGATGTAATTGATCGAATTGAGTCTTCAGGAATTGAATTCTTTGAGGATGTAAGAAAAGGGTATCAACAATTAGCAATAGAGAGAAAAGAAGTTGAGCTAATAGATGCTTCACAAGAAATCGAATTGATTGGAGAGCAAACAAAAAATCTTGTTGCGCGGTTGCTATAAAATGATCTTAGAACGTTTTCCTTGGCTATCTAATTCAATTGATTCATACAAAGATATAACCTTCCCAGCCGCTATAATCATTGAAGGTGAGAGAGGCTTGGCCAAGTCAAAACTTGGTAAATATTTTGCTCAAAAATTAATATGTTCAAACAATCAATCTCCTTGCAGCAATTGTAATTCTTGTAATTATTTCTTGGCAAATTCTCATCCAGATTTTTGTTTTCTTTCAGCCGAATCATGCTCCAGCGTTTTGCATTCTTATACAAAGGCAAAAAAGGATTCATTGGTGTCTAATAAAATTGAAGGTATAAGAGCTCTTAATGAATTTATGGCTTTAACAAATTCTGTCTCTGATAGAAGGGTAGCCATAATATATGATGCTCACCTAATGAATATTAGTGCTCAAAACGCTCTACTTAAGACATTAGAGGAATTGCCTGAAAATAAGCATATTTTTATAATTTCTAATAAACGTAAATATTTTTTACCAACAATATATTCTCGCTCACACTCAATTTCAATTAAAAATCCGGATGATGATGATTTAAATAAATGGATTTTGGATCAGGGTTACATTGATTTCTCAACTCTAAATTTTGCACCAGACACAACTCCGTTAGAAATTGAGAGATTAATTGAGAGCAATATGGCCGGTCAATATCTTGAAATTTCTCAAAATCTTAACTCCTTTTGTTTAGGTGAAATCACAACGCCTGATTTGATTAAGTTTTATAAAGAGATCAATATTACATTTGATGAAAAAATTAATTCCATAGTTCTTTTTCTTAAGACATATATGGGAATAAATAAAAATTTTTATAAATCACATCCCTCAATTACCTTAAATAATAAAGTGCATTTAGATACTAGGCTTGTGTCTGATTTAATTGAGGAATTAATTGAATATAAATTTCAACTAAGTAAAGTCCCCTCGCTGAATGAACAAATAGGACTAAATAATTTTTTTTATAAAATCAAGAATCTATTTATATAGTTGCGCCGCCGTCTACAACAATGGTTTGACCATTTATATATTTCCCTGCATCAGAAGCAAGCATTATTGCTGAACCTGCAACTTCATCGGGCTCACCAATTCGTCTCATTGGATGTGTGCTGGTGTAATGATCATGCAGTGTAGGATTTTCCCATAATCCTTTTGCGAAATCAGTTCGGATGAGTCCTGGGGCTATGCTGTTAGCCCTAATATTGTGATGTCCATATTCAACAGCTATATTTTTAACCATCTGAATATCTGCTGCTTTGCTTATATTGTAAGTACCGAGTAGATTACTGCCCCTGATTCCTCCAATACTTGAAATAACTATTATTACGCCATCCTTTCGTTCAATCATCTGCGGGGTAACTAAATTTGTTAAAATATGATTTGCTTTAATATTGTTATTTAAAACTTTATCAAATGCATCAGACGGAATATCAGCCATTGATCCCATGAATGGGTTGGTTGCAGCATTGCAAATTAATACGTCAATCTTTCCAAGTAATTTGTTTGTTTCGTTAACTAAATTTTCAAGTTCTGCCTGATGAGCAATATTCCCTTCAATTGGAAATGCAACCTCAGATCCAATATGATCGTTTATTTCATTAGCCGTGTTTATGCAAGCATCCAATTTTCTGCTAGATATAATAACTTTGGCTCCATGAGCTGCAGCATGAAATGCAATTGATTTGCCAATTCCTTTGGATGAACCAGTTATTAAAAATGATTTATTTTTTAAATTAAATAATGACATTTAGCTTATAATCCCAAGATGTTTAAAAACGTAGAAATATATTCTAAATCAAATTGTAGCTTTTGTGATAAAGCAAAGTATTACTTCGATCAAAACGATATTACCTACCAAGAACACAACGTTGAAATTCCTGAGACTTTTAAAATTCTTATGGAGCGAAATCCAAATGCCAGAACAATGCCCCAAATTTTTATAGACGATAAGCTAATTGGTGGCTACACAGACTTAATGGAATTTGTAAACGAGTAATTTTTATGGACGCCTTTAATAATTTTCTTATACTTTTAGATGGCAATTTAAGTGGTTCCTGGTGGTTTCCAGCTCTATTAATAGGTACAGGTATATTTTTTACGTTTTATCTTGGTTTCCCACAATTTAGATTTTTTGGAAATGGATGGAGGATAGTCTCCGGCAAGTACGACAAAAGTGAGTCAAAAGGAGAAACTACACCTTTCGAAGCACTTACAACTGCAATGTCAGGTGCAGTGGGTACCGGAAATATTGGGGGTGTTGCTTTGGCAATTTGGACTGGAGGTCCAGCAGCTATATTTTGGATGTGGATCACAGCAATTTTTGGAATGACTACAAAATTTGTTGAAGTAACGCTAGCTCACAAGTACAGAACAACTTTGTCAGACGGATCAATATCTGGCGGGCCAATGTACTACATTGAGCAGGGCCTCAATATGAAATGGGTTGCCATATTATTTTCACTGCTCATGATGATTACTGCTATAGGTTCAGGCAACATGCCTCAAATTAATAACATTGCATTGGTTATGAATACAGAATTTGCTGTGCCAAAATTATTCACTGGATTATTCTTGGGAGCACTTTTGTGGATAATTATCATTGGTGGCATTCAAAGAATTGCATCTGTTGCCAGCAAAATAATACCAATTATGGGGATAATATATTTTGGTGGTGCTTTAATAGTTCTTGCTGAAAATTATCAAAATATTATTCCTTCATTTAATGCAATATTTGCTCAAGTTTTCACTGGCTCTGCTGCAGTAGGAGGATTCCTGGGTGCTAGTTTTGCGATGAGTTTAAAATATGGTGTTGCAAGAGGCTTGTATTCTAATGAGGCCGGTCAGGGGTCTTCTCCAATCGCTCACGCATCTTCCAAAACAGAGAAATCTGTTGAGCAAGGAATGGTTTCAATACTTGAGCCTTTTATAGATACCATTGTTGTCTGTAGTATTACTGCACTTGTTATCCTATCAAGCGGTGTTTGGACACAGAAATTTGATACAACATTCTCTAAGACAGATATGGTCATACTTGAGGGGGTCTATAGTGATGAAAAAAATGTTGATGGGAGCTATGTTTATCCTGATCATATTAACGAATTAACTAAGTACGTTCAGTCCATGGACTCTGATGTTAATGAATTTTCTGGCTCCTTAAGCGTTCAAGATGGAAAATTAATTTCTAATGAAATGACGGTCATTCATTCAAGATCAATTGCCGAAGACATTGTTATTTCATCAGCTGATGCAGAATTATTTTCTGGAATCCTGAATGTCAAAAATGGCAAGATTAGTGAACAAGTCATTATTGAAGGCAAGTCTTTAGTTAGTTCTGCTGAATTAACAGCGAAAGCATTTTCGCAAGGTATTCTTGGTGATTTTGGTGGTAAATTGGTTGCAGTCGCATTACTGTTATTTGCCTTTTCCACTGCAATAGCTTGGTGTTATTACGGTGATAGATCGACAGCTTACATATTTGGCGAAAGAGGGGTGATTTGGTATCGGAACTTCTATGTATTATGTTTCATTGCAGCAGCCGTTATTGATACAACAGTTGTATGGAACATTGCTTATGTTGTTGTTGCCCTAGTTAGCATACCGAATCTTATTGCCTTGTTTGTTTTGCGCAAAGAAATGAGAGAACAAGTTCTTAACTATGTAGACGAAAAGTAGCTCTACTTTGATCTCGCATTTAGTTCATCCAAAACATCAGAAAAGCTAAGATTTAATTTTCTTAGAGTTACCAGCAGGTGATAAATCAAATCAGCTGTTTCATCTATTACTCGCCCGTCATTTGTAACAGCTGCAATAGAAACTTCACCAGCCTCTTCAGTAACTTTTTTGGCCATCTCTTTAATACCATCCTTAAATAACTGGTATGTGTAAGAGGATAAATCAGCCTCCTTAAATCTTAAATCGATCATTTCTTCTAATTTACTAATTTCATTAAATGAGGAGGGAGAATCTTCAAAGCAAGAGTTTCGACCAAGATGACATGTAGGACCATTATTCTCAGCAAGAACAAGTAATGTGTCATTATCACAATCATGCGTTATTTTTTTAATTTTAAGATTATTGCCTGAGGTTTCACCTTTGGTCCATAATTTTTGTCTAGTTCTACTAAAAAATGTTGCCATTCCTGTTGATTGGCTTATTTCAAGAGCTTCTTTGTTCATATATCCCAGCATTAAAACCTGCAGAGTTTGATGGTCCTGAATAATTGCTGGTATCAAACCATTAACCTTTTCCCAATCGAGTTTTATCATAACGATGTCCTTATATTAATTTTATTTGATTGCAATGAAGTTTTGATGTCTTGAATTGAATACTCATTATTATGAAATATACTTGCAGCCAGAGCGCCATCCACATTCGTATTTGCAAATACATTTATAAAATGATCATCACTACCAGCCCCACCAGAGGCAATCATAGGCAAAGTACAGACTTTGCTTAATTCATTTAAAAGAGAAATGTCATATCCATTTTTCATGCCATCTTGATTCATGGAATTTATTACCACTTCGCCTGCACCAAGTTTTTGTACCTTTCTTATCCAGTCTAAAGCTAAAATTTCTGTTGAATGTGCTGTTAATTCATTACCAGTTTTTGCAAAAAGAAAACTTTTTCCATCTATTGTTTTAATATCCATACCAATTACGACACATTGTGATCCGAATTCCAAACTCAATTCCCTAATTAAATTTGGGTTCTCTAAAGCAGGGGTATTGATTGATACCTTATCAGCTCCAAGATTTAGTATTGATCTCGCATCATTTACTGATTTGATGCCGCCGGCAACACAAAACGGTATATTGATAACATCGGATATTTTTGAAACCCATTCTTTACTGACAGTTGAGCCATCTGTACTAGCAGTAATATCATAAAAAACAAGCTCATCGGCACCTTCTTCTGAGTACTTTTGTGCTAGATCTACTATAGATCCAACAATTTTATGATTTTTAAACTGAATACCTTTGACTACATGATCATCTCTGACATCTAAACATGGAATTATTCTTTTAGTAATCATTACTTAAATCAGATAAAGATATTTGTTTTTCATATATCGCTTTACCAACAATACATTCTTGAATTTGTAAGTTTTCTAACTTCGAAAGATCACTCATTGAACTTACGCCCCCAGAGGCAATTAAATTTGACGCAGGAAATAATCGCAAGATCTGTTCATAGGTTTCAAAACTGGCTCCTTGTAATACGCCATCGAGTGAAATATCTGTAGCAAGGAGATTTTTAAAATAAGAATTATCTGAAATAAAATCAAATAATTTAATATTGCTATTATCTTGCCATCCGTGAGTATAAATATAGGGTATGCCGTCTAATGAATTAAAATCCACAGCTAAAATTATTTGATCTGGATCAAAATTTTCTTCGATTTTATCCAAAAATTTTTCTTTAAATATTGCTGTACCAACAATGACTCTAGAAACACCCATTTCAAGCATGTTGTGCACATCTTCAATTTCTCTAATGCCTCCTCCAACTTGAATTTTTAGCCCTGATATCTCTAAAAGTTTTTGAATAACCGATCGATTTAATTGATTGCCTGTTTGAGCGCCGTCAAGATCTACAACGTGTAAATAGTTAAAATTGTTTTCTAAAAAAATATTCGCTTGATTGATTGGATCATTATTGTAGTTAGTTACATCATTAAAATTACCTTTAATTAACCTTACACAGTTTCCATTTTTTAAATCTATAGCGGGTAGGACTCTCATGATTTAGTCAAAAAATATTTTAAAAATCTGACGCCTGCTTCTGCAGATTTTTCTGGATGAAATTGACAGCCTAAAAAATTATCCTTTTGTACGACAGATGAGAAAGCACTACCATAGTCTGACATCGCTTTAGTGCTATCAAATGTTTTTGCATAAAAACTATTAGCGAAGTAGTAATAATCATTTAATTTTTTTAGCTTGGCATCTGAAAACTCGACTTTATTCCATCCCATTTGGGGAACTTTCAGGAGATTTGATTCGCTAAACATATCAATGTTTTCATCAAATATTCCTAGACATTTAGTATTACCCTCAGCTGAGTAATTAAATAAAATCTGCATTCCAATACAAATACCTAAAACGGGTTGTTTTAGCTGGGTTATTACATTATTTAAATTTTTTGATTCTAGATGTTTCATTACATTCTGTGCCGAACCGACTCCGGGCAATATTACATACTGTGCATTGATAATTTCATCATTATTATCGGTAATCACATAAGGAATTTGCAGTCTCTCAATTGATGTAGCTACCGAACGAAGGTTTGCACCACCGCAATCAACTATCGCAACACTCACATCAATCCTTTTGTTGATGATGTTTGATTGGATTCAATGACTATTGCTGATCGAAGACATCTAGCAAATGTTTTAAATGTAGCCTCTAATAAGTGATGCGAATTGCTGCCGATGGTATCAATGTGACAAGTAAATGCAGCAGAATTTATCAGAGAAATAAAGAAATGTTCAAACATTTCTGTTGGGAAATCGCCAACTCTTTCTCTAAGATCAGAGCATTTAAAATTTAAAAATCTTCTGGTGCATAGATCAATGCTTACATTGCATTTTACTTCATCCATAACCAGGATTTCACTCGAAGCATAACGTGATATACCTTTTCTTTCTTGTAATGCTTTATTAATCGTTGAGCCTAAAGTAATTGCGATATCTTCAATTGTATGATGTTCATCGATTTCTAGATCTCCCAAGCAAGAAATATTGAGATCAATTGATCCATGTTTAGAAAATTGTTCGAGCAGATGATCTAAATATTTTAATCCGGTATCAATATTGTATTGTCCGGTTCCATCAAGATTTAAATTGATATATATGCTTGTTTCATTGGTTTTTCTAATCTCGGATGAAATTCTTGATCGCGATTTAGTAACTGCAAGTTTTTCTCTGATTTCTACAGCCCTTGCATGAGCATCAAGCGATTCAGCATTGGCCATGGTAATAACAGTATCTTTTAAATTTAAAAAACCCTCAGACGATGCTGTTTGCACGTTTATCTGTTTTCCAAAATCTTTTACTCCTAATCCAGAAAATACCTTAGCCATACCATTTGTTGGAAGCACATGATTGGACCCTGAAGAATAATCGCCAAAAGACTCTGGACTTAATGAGCCACAAAATATAGAACCTGCATTATAAATTCCTGATAAAAATTTTGAGTAATCGTCATCTAAAAGAATTAAGTGCTCAGGAGCGCATTCATTAATCATACTAATGCTATCAACCATCGATCTTGTTTTAATTAACTGAAGATTTAACAAACTTTTTTTCAAGATACTTTTTCTTGAAAGCGAAGATAGTTGAATATTTATCTCTTTTTTAATCTTTTTAAGTAAATTTAAATTGTTTGAAAGTACAAATGCCTTAGAGGCAGCATCATGTTCAAGTTGAGACAATACATCAGCTGCAACCAGCCCAGCTTTTGTCTCATCGTCAGAAACAACCATGACTTCGCTTGGGCCCGCAGGTAAATCTATTGCAACATCTTCAGAACATATTTTTTTAGCAATATTTACATAAGAATTACCTGGACCAAAAATTTTATCTACCTTAGGAATAACCGTTGTTCCATATGCCATCGCAAATATAGCTTGAGCACCACCGACTTTATAGATTGATTCAATTCCAAATAATTTAGCAATCCACAAGATTTCCGGAGCTATAGAACCAGATTTTAATGGGGGAGTGCATACAACTATATTTTTACATCCGGCAACCTTGGCAGGTATAAGTTGCATAAGAAAAGATGATATTAATGGAGCTGAGCCACCTGGAACATATAGACCCACTGTTTCAATTGACCTAAATTCTTTCCAAAGAGTGATCCCTTTGGTAGTTTCGATTGATGAAGAGCTTAATTTTTTTCTTTCTTCTTCACAAATTAACTTGATATTATTTGAAGAATTTAAAATAGCTTTCTTTAAATCATCTGAAACAGAATTTTCAGATTTATTTATTTCAGCAGCCCTAACTTTAAAAGATTTTAAATTTGGAAGCTTTAACTCATCGTTAATTATGTTAAAGGCCTTAGTACCATTCTTAATAATTAAATCTCTATATCTAAAAGCTGTGTTTTCAATATCCTTAGAATTGATCGTAGAAGATTTCCAATTAATAGGTAATTTTGATTTTGATCTATTGATTAACTTCATTTAATTTAAAATTTTTTCAACGGGCATTACAAGTATTGAGGATGCTCCATTGGACTTTAATTTTTCCATTGTTTCCCAGAAAACTGGCTCACTGCATAGCGCATGAATTGCCACTTTATTTTTTTCCTGTAAAGGAATGATGGTTGGTGAATCAGCTCCGGGAAGTAATTTGCATATTTTGTTTACAGAATCAGTACTTGCATTCAACATTACATATTTACTCTCCGCAGCATTAATAACACCCTCAAACCTTCTAACAAGATTAATAATACTTTTTTCCTTAAGATTCTTGAGAATACTAGATGAAATAAGAACAGCTTCTGAATCCATCAATGTTTTAAATTCAGTTAAATTATTAGCTTCTAATGTTGCCCCGGAAGAAACAAGATCACATATGCAATCGGCGATACCTATATAAGGTGTAAGCTCAACTGATCCATTAATTTTAATGAGCTCAGCATTGATTGACTCTTTCTTAAGAAATTTTTTAACTAGCCCTGGATAGGACGTAGCTATTACTTTGTTATTCAATGATTTAATCTTAGAGGTAAGAGGTTTTGCAAATGCCAATCTGCATTTTGAAAATCCTAGGTTTAATACTGATTTGGCTGTAATCTTTCGGTTATTTGCAGCCTGTTCTGCAAGAACATTTTTTCCAACAATACCAAGATCCGCAACCCCCTTTGATACTAGTGAGGGAATATCGTCATCTCTTACTAGCAATATATCTATATTCATATTTGAAGAACGAGCTAAAAGTTTTTCACCACTAGTACTAAAGTTAATACCAGATTTAATTAACAGTTCCTTGCTACTATCAAATAATCTACCTTTTCGTTGAATTGCAATTGTAATTTTTTTTACCATTTTTAATCCTGCTTTAATAAACTTAAATATCCCTTGTTGGACTCTTTAAAAAGAAATCGAGCCACTCTTGTTACTGTTGCGGTTGAGGTGTTTAATTTTGATGCTATATCTCTATATGTTGAGTCGCCTTTGTACAAAAGTTGAGCAACTTCCCATCTTTCTTGCATAGCTTCAATTTCTGCTGGAGTACATAAATCTTTTAAAAAATTATCTATGTCTTTATCAGAATTTAAGTTTTTTAGTGCTGTTGATAATTTCATGACGACAATTCTATATGTTTTAGCATGTTAAAACAACAAAACAAATACATTTTTTTTAAATAACTAAAATGGGTTAAAATTATTTAAAAAAAACCTAATTCACATTGCGTAAAAATAAACCAAAATACTTATTCATCGGTCTTGGGACCATGGGATATTCAATGTCAGGTCATCTCTCTAAAGATCGCAATATAGATTTATACGTATTTAATAGAACAAAAAGAGTAACCAAAAAATGGTTAAAAAAATATATTGGTTTGGAGTTAAAATTACAAAATACCAAGATCAAATTCGATGGCATTATTACATGCTTAAAAGATGATTTATCGATTGTTGAGGTTTTAATAAAAAATAACTTTATTGAATTACTAAAACCTAATGCATTTGTAATTGATCATTCAACAACTTCCCTTCATCTAATAGAGAATATCTCATCAAACAAAAAGTTTATTTTAAATAATATTTCTTTTTTTGACGCCCCGGTGAGTGGAGGAGAGGTTGGAGCTATCAATGGAACTCTTTCAATAATGTATGGAGGGCCTAATAAAAGGATTTCAATTATAGAAAGCATCATGCAATCTTATTCAAATAAAATTACAAAAATTGGGCCTAGTGGCCATGGGCAATTAACAAAAATGGTTAATCAATTATGCATTGCTGGGCTTCTTCAAGGTTTATCTGAGGGAGTCGCATTAGGTAAATTATCTAATCTTAATATGACAAAAGTACTTGAGGCTTTATCTGGAGGTGCAGCTCAGTCATGGCAAATGGACAATCGCTTTAAAAGCATGGTTGATGGAAAGTTTGACTTTGGATTTGCCGTAGATTTAATGATCAAGGACTTAAAAATTGCTCTTAATGAATCAAGTTCAAATGATTTGGATCTTAGTATTTCAAAAAACGTATTAAAAAGGTATGAAAAGCTTTCAGAAAAAAAAATGGGGAATTTAGACACATCAAGTCTAATAAAATTATTTAATGTATAAAAGAAATACATTATATTAATATATTAAACTTTAAACCCGGAGAAAAATGAAAATTTTAAAATCAATTACAGCAATGCTGTTGATATTGTCCATGAATACATATGCTATTCCAGAAGGTGCTTTTACAACCCTTCACGTTAAAGCAAAAAATGTAGATAAATACATAGAAATGATGAAAGAAAATCAAGCTCCATTTGAAGCCATTGGCGCAGATGTAGCTGGAGTTTGTGTAACCAAAACAGGAAACCAATATCCTGGTGAAATGTTTGTTTGGAATGCCTTTCCAAGCGTTGAAAAAGCTATGGAAGCAACAGATTTGTATGATCCAATGAAGGCAACAGGGCCATACAAAAAGATGCGTAAGGTTCAATATTCATCCACTTTTAAGCCTTTAAAAGAATTTAAGTTGCAACCAGCCTACGAGCGTTTATGGAGATTAAATTTAAATGATCCAATGGCATACACTCAAAAAATTGTTGAACTAGAAGAGGCCATCAGAGCAGCAGGTCATGACATGAATATTGGTGTATTTCAACCTCTAGGCGGTGGTACAGAAGTTTTCCATGTTAGGGCAGTGAGTCAAACTGCTGGAGATTTAGGAAAGGTTATTGATGAGTATTATGCTGGGGGATCCTGGGCTGCAATTTGGAATGAATCAGCTCAGTATGTTGATGAGATTGTCAGTGATACCATCGAGCATTGTCAGATTATTTATACAAAATAATTAATATCCAAAAAAAAGCCTGCTTACAAGCAGGCTTTTTTATATGCATTATTAGCCTTATTTTTTAACCCACATCGGTCCGATCGACATTATAAGGATTGAGGCAACAAAAAGCCCCTGAATTACATCAGGCATCAATGAAAATGCTGCACCTGGGTCAGTTGCTGCTATTAATTCATTTGCGTAAGAAGATAAGATTGCTCCTTCTTCCTGAATAGATGTCATTGCATTAGCAACACCATTTGCATTCCATTCTGAAAATGCAAAGTTAGTAATCCATCCATTGGCAACAAAAAGACAGAACACAGTGGCTGAAATTTTCATTAATAGGGGCGTGTCAGGATTATTGTAAATATTTTGGCCAGCTCTTAATCCAACCCATGATAGAAATCCTAAACCTATAAACCAAGTTGCATTACTGCCACTTGCCATCCAAAGATGATTCCATAAATCTAATTCTGTCATGATTCATCTCCTTTAAGCCACATTGGCAGAATGGCTATTAAAAGTGCTGATACTACTATTGCTATACCAACCATGTTTGGAGTGGTTGCTAATTCACCAGCATTTTGAGCAATAAAAGCTTCTGCAACTGGGCTAACAGTCTCGCCTGATTCTTTGAGACCTTGCATTACATTTGCAGTAATTATTAAGTTGTTCATTGAAAGCGTGAAAACAAACCAATTAAAAGCTGCCATTGCTAAAGCAAAAACTGAAATAATTGCTTTCATCAATATTGGTGCATTATTTTCTCTTGCAACACTAGCAAATCTTGCAGTTATCCATATACCTATCACTACAGCCAATATAAGCGTAGCATTTGGTCCCCTAGCAGACTGGAATAAGTTCCATAGTTCTAGTTCCATATTATCCTCCGGAATATGTATCTCTTTATTGAGATATGTATAAATATTACACTATAATTTTATTTATGAGAATTGTTCTCATTTGTGATACTTAATATATTAATTTAGTAACATAGTTAAAATGGAGTTACTTTAATGAAAATTTTTTTTCTAACCTGTTTTTTAATATTCTCAATTTCTCCTTATGCTGAAGATCTATCTACTCAAAGAGGCATGAGTAATATCCTTGGCTTAGAAACTTGGTCAAGATGCTCAAATTTAATATCTAACCCTGATTCAAGGAGTTATGAGCTTTCTTACTTACGGACGCAATCCATGCCATTGTCACCATTTGCTGGAGAATATAAACCAAAGTTTTTACCAGCTTCTTCAATGCCCAATACTGTGCAAATTTTTACAATGGATGTTCTTAATGAGAATGTAAATGATGGCAATCAAGGTACTCAAATGGACGCATTAGGACATTTTGGTCATCTGGACTCTCCATGGGATGGCAAAAGCGAACTAGATATTTCAAATGCAAAATTTTATGGTGGCTTCACTGGAAAAGAGGTTAAGCCTAGTCATGATTCACCATTACTCAAGCTTGGGATGGAGACTGTACCTCCAATTATTACATCTGCTGTTCTTATAGATGTAAAAAAATATGCTTACGATGGAAAATCTATGTTGGCAGGTGAGTATGTCACGATTGAAGATATTGAAAAATCAATTAAAAGCTCGTCTTTAAAATCAAGAGGAATTATTGAGGGCGATGTCGTGCTTATTTACACTGGTTGGAGTGATAATTATCAAGATCCAGATGAATCAAAGTTATATTATTCAATGGCCCCAGGCATCTCGTACAAGCTTGCTGAATTCTTAGCATCTAAAAAAGTTGTTGCTGTTGGATTGGACACACCATTTGTTGATGCTGTTGCTGACCCAAATAATCCTATGCCTGTTCCCGAGGGAACTCCTAGCAACATGGTTTTTCCTGTCCATCATTACTTCTTAACCCAAGCTGGAATTCATACCCTTGAAAATTTTAATCTAAAAAAAATTTCAGATGATGCAGTTGAATTATCGTGCGTAATGATTTTACCCCTAATGGTTAAGGGAAGTTCTGCATCTTCAATCAGACCAGTTGCCATTGGTCCATCAATTTTATAATTGATGAGATTCTTAAGTTTTTTCTTAGCAATTTTATGTATTCATCTCCCTGGATCTTATGAAATTACTGTTTTAGCTACAAATATTTCTAATTATGGAGGCTTTGGAGAATGGAGTTTCTCGGCTCTATATGAAAGTGACGATGAATCAATTCTTTTCGATACAGGTTTTCATGAAGATACAGTCTTGCATAACGCAAAAGTTTTAGGAAAAGATCTATCAAAAGTAGAAAAAGTAATATTAAGTCATTTTCACAGCGATCATACGGGTGGACTGATAAAACTTCGAGACACTTTTAAAGATATTAATAGTAAAGCTTTTTCAAAAGTTTATGTTGCAAGAGGTTTCTTCAATCAAAGATTTACCTCAGAGGGAACAATGGAGGGCCCCGGCAATTATGCTGAGGCAAGTAGATGGAAAAATGATGCAGAAAAATTAGGTATTAGTTTTATTATTTTAGATACCCACTTCGAAGTTGCCAGAGATATATTTGCTACCGGGACTGTTGCAAGGACAGTTGAAACTTATAATGGTCCCTCAGGTTTAGTAATTAAAGACCCCCAAATGGATAAATTTGTACCAGATATTATATTAGATGATCAATCAGCTGGCATGTTAACTGCTAATGGTTGGGTGATGATGTCTGGTTGTGGGCATTCTGGAATTATTAATACGGCAAAAAAACTGCAATCTATTCATGATGTACCGGTATACGGTGCCATAGGGGGCTTTCACTTATTTAATGCTCCAGATGTAGTTATAGATAAGACTGCTAACTGGCTTAAAAATAATGGAATGACCAAATTTATGGGCGGTCATTGCACTGGCATTTATGCTGCCGAAAGGGTGGCAGATATAATAGGAGTTACCCGTGAGAATTTGTCACACACAGCTATTGGGAGTATCTTAACCAAAGATCTAGTAATTTTAAGAAGTTCTGTTGAGTAAAAAATTGTACTTCAATTAGACCAAAACTTAGTTTTTATGGGCTAAAATTTATGAATAATTAATGAGGATTAAAAAATGAAATTTATAAATACTT
>ERZ802830.719-NODE-719-length-32639-cov-18.8846_pt1 | contig 32639 bp, 30 predicted proteins | sample MGYA00345654_ERZ802830 | MGnify/ENA primary metagenome ERZ802830 (study PRJEB30503, sample SAMEA104212375) | marine metagenome | biome: Westerlies Biome; feature: [SRF] surface water layer (ENVO:00010504) within the epipelagic zone...; material: water... | reverse complement strand
TTAGCAAAAGACTTTTGGGTTAAACTAACACCTGAAAACTCTCCTGTCATCCAATCACCAGATAATAAAATAACAATTCCTGTTATAGTACATACGATGATTGTATCAATCACTGGGCCAATCATTGCTACAAGGCCAGATCTAATAGGTTCATTGTTTTTTGATGCTCCAATTGCCATTACTTCTGTTCCCATTCCAGCTTCATTTGAGAATGCAGCTCTTCTGAATCCTTGACTAATTACTACAGCTGTTCCGACAAATCCTCCAGCTACAGAGCTTCCATTAAAAGCGCTGCTGATAATTAAATTAAAAATCGATGGAACTAATGCAATATTTGAAAATACTATAAATAAACCTGCAGAAAGATATACAATAACCATAAATGGTACAATTCTAGAAGCTACGTCTGCAATACGTTGAAGGCCTCCAAATATTACTATCGACACTATCAATGCAATTATTATTCCTATAGTTAAATCTAATGGAATTGTTGAAGCAATATTGGGATTTGTCTTTATTAATTGATCTGATAATATTTGAGTTAACTGATTTACCTGTAGCAGAGATAGGCATCCAACGAGCCCAGCAATACTAAACCAATATGATAGAAATTTAAATTTCTTACCCATTCCTTGCTCAATGACATACATGGGACCTCCCTGAAGTTCACCATCAGAATCATACCCTCTAAACATGATACCTAGCGAGCAAGTAAAAAACTTAGTTGCCATTCCTACTAGAGCACTAATCCACATCCAAAATAATGCTCCAGGCCCTCCAAGGGATATTGCAACTGCTACACCAGCAATATTTCCTATTCCAACAGTACTTGATAAAGCTGTAGATAGTGCTTGAAAGTGCGAAATTTGACCATCATCGCTTGGATCGTCATATTTACCTAAAAGTATATCAAACGCATGCTTAAAGTATCTAAATGGAGTTAATCTTGAATAAAGGAGAAAGAATATACCTCCACCAATGACTAGATTGGCTACTCCAAAGTTTCCCCAAAGGAAATTTGATAAATTTGCAAAAAAATTATTAATTAAATCCATGATTAAGTAAGTTAACAATATAATGAAAAAAATTGACTATTATATTCTTAGAGAATTTTCGATCACATTTCTATTCGTATCTCTATTCTTTACACTAATATCGCTTATTGTTGATATTTTTGAAAATCTAAATAAATTTATTGATAATGAAGTAACTAGTACTGTTTTATTCGAATACTATATGGCTGCTATTCCATCGATGATTAGCGTTACTATACCAGTAACATGTCTGGTAGCATCTGTATTTACTTATGGGATGATGGTACAAAAGAAAGAATGGTTAGTTTTTAAGTCTTCAGGACTAAGTCTTTATAGACTTTCAATACCTGTATTAATTTTAGGATTATTATTAAGTATTGGTTCGTTCATTTTTGACAATACTGTTGTTATAAAAAATAATAAAATACAAAATGAAATAAAGAAAAGTTATTTACAAAAAAATAAAAGTAGTCGTAAAGACAAGTCAATTTTTGAAAATGTATACTTTCAAAAAAATCAAAGCGAACTTATTGCAATTGACAAATATAATAGTATGAATCAAGTAATAATGAATTTGAATCTTATGGAACTTAATAATGGTAAGATGAAAAAACGCATAGATGCAAAAAAAGGAATTTGGGATGCTGAAAAATCTAAATGGAATCTCAGAAATTTTTCTATTAGAGAATTTGATGATTCCGGCTACGAAACTATTCTTGCAAGATCTAATCAAGACTCTTTATTAAGTCTAAACTTTACTCCTGAAAATATCACTCAAACAAGTGGATCTTCAGAAGAAAGATCATATAATGATTTAAAGATTCAAATTGAAACATTAAAAAGCAATGGAGTAAATACACTAAAATGGGAAGTAGATTTACATTATAAGCTCGCATACTCTTTCATTAGCTTAATTGTAATTTTTTGTGGTATTCCTTTGTCTGTATTTAGATCTAATACAACATTAGCATTCGGTGGTGGATTAAGCTTAGCAACGATATTTGCGTATGTAATTATCCTGAAATTTGGACAATCTCTTGGTTATGCAGGAGTTCTTTCACCCTTCCTAGGTGCTTGGCTATCAAATATAATCTTTATAAGCCTTGGATTATACTTGATGATCAATGCTAGAAAATAAAGTAATGAAAAAACTTAATAATCCTTATGCGAAAGCACTTGATGGACTGGTATTAAATGATCCAGTAGCAGCTTTTTTTGATTTTTGTTATGAACGAGAAAAAATTCGAATAGCAAGAGAGAGTGGTGCTCCATATCCATGGACAGATGACCCTATTTTTCAAAAAGGTCGCTTCTTAAATATCTTTAGAGAAGATGATAGGGGTAGCAAATCTATTCTATCCTTTGCTAGAGACTTGGATAATGATCTACCCATGCTGATTCATGCTTTATTTTTTTCAAGATGGTGCAATAAGGCAGAAACTTTAGACAAATTATCTTCAAATATATTATTAGAGCCAAAAGAATTAATTCAAAAATTAAAATCCTTTGATCCTTGGTGTAATTTGAACGCTTATCCTGTTGAATCAATATATTGGGAAGGAAAGGAATATTCACGATTTGATGCAGCTACATCATTATTTGGAAATATTAAAGAATCATTAGCTAACATTATTATAGATTCCAAAGGAGATGTAATCAAGTCTACTAATGCGGTAAATAAGATTTTTAGGATGCAAAATGATTTTCCTATATTTATGGCTATTATTGATTTGGCTTGGTTTCGTTCAGATATTATCAATCCAGCTAGTGATGTTCCAACAGGTATTGGTGCCCTTCCCTACCTAGACAGATTACAAAAATTTCTCGGATTAGAAAATCACCAAGAAACATGTCAAAAAATGATTGAATTACAAAAAGAATACTGGCCAGATGCAAAGCGAGCATTTGAACCTATTGATATTGAATATCTTTCTTGTGAATGTAGAAAGTATTATAGCTACGTTAATGGAACAAAATTATTTGAAGGGAAGAATTTGTTCAAATATATAAATTAAATTTAAAAACAATTATTTCTGCTTAGATGCCCACATTGCATGTTTTTTTACAACTGGATTTGATAGTAATAATTCTAGATTATTATACTTTCTTCCTAAATCTTTTTCTGAAAATTTTTTATGAATAAATTTGTGACATAAATAACAAAGATTTAAACCTTTCTCTCTCATTTCTTGCTTAGTAAATCTTTTTATAAACCATTTATTTCTATGGTTCTTTTTAGGAATTAAGTGATGAAACGTTAAGGGCTTCTTTCGATTACAAATTTGGCAGTTCAAATTTATTCTGCAGGAATTTTGTCAATTGCAGTGATGGTAAACTTTGTATCATTGCCTTGGATTTCTAAAGTAAACTCCTCATTAATTTTTTTTCCAATTATAGCTCTAGCAAAAGGAGATTTATAGGTTACAGCTAAAGGAAAAAGATCTAATTCAGATTCGATGGGTCCTAAAATATAATAATCTTCAGGTTTATCTTTTCCATCTTCAAGTATAGCAACCTTATTACCAAAACCCACATTCTCATTATCAATATCATTATCACCAATCATTTTGAATGGAGCATGTGATTGCATTAATTGTATTTTATATACTAATAAACTTTGATGCTCTCTAGCCGCATGATACTCTGCATTTTCTTTAAGATCTCCTTGATCTGCAGCTTCTCTGATCCTTAATGATGTTTCTCTTTTTTCTTTATTGAGAGCCTCAATTTTTTCTATCAATATGCGATGCGTTTCTTTCAAAATTAAAGTTGCCATATCTATACTCCTCCTGATTGAATTTTTGGACCCGCATTTAAAATATCGGGATCTGAAATATCAAATTTTTTAAAATTCTTATCAAACAATTCAGTAAGCATATTACCAGTCTCATAATATGCATCAAGATTATTCCAACCTTGATTTGGAACTAAAAAATTATTATCAATTCCTTCTAAGTTTAGAGGAATATCAAGATTAAAAAATTTATCTTTTACTGAATCACTAAAATCTAATTTACCATTTGTAATTAAATCTATTATATGCTTTGTAAGCTTAAGGTCAATTCTTCTAGAGCCTGATGTTGCGCTAGATCCTGTCCAGCCAGTATTCACTAGATATATTGGAGCTTTATACTTTGCTAATTTTTCTTGTAAAAGCTTTGCATATACTAATGGATGCAACGTTAAAAAAGGCCCACCATAACATGGTGAAAATGCTGCAATAGGATCAACTATCCCTGTTTCAGTCCCAGCCATTTTAGCAGTATATCCACTAATAAAATGATACATTGCTTGATTGGCATCAAGTCTGGCAACTGGCGGCATAATACCATAAGCATCACAGGTTAAAAAAATTACTGCATTAGGATGTGGCCCTGCGCTAGGCAAACCCTTAGAACCTAAAGAATTTTCAATAAAATGAATTGGGTAACATATTCTTGAATTTTCACTTTTTGAATTGTCATTAAAATCTACCTCTTTTGTTTCTAAGTCATATACAACATTTTCAAGAAGTGTTCCATGTTGAATAGCATTATAAATTTCTGGTTCTTTATTACTATCTAAATTAATTGCCTTTGCATAACAACCACCTTCAAAATTGAAGATTCCATTGTCAGACCATCCATGCTCATCGTCTCCAATTAACGGTCGATTAGCATTAGTACTCAAAGTAGTTTTTCCAGTTCCAGATAATCCAAAGAAGAGCGTTGATTCGCTCAGATCTTTTGAAACATTTGCAGAACAGTGCATTGATAAGACATTTTTAAGCGGTAAATAATAGTGCATTATAGAAAAAATACCTTTTTTCATTTCTCCGGCATATTCAGTTCCACCGATAATTGCAATTTTCTTTTTTAGGTTAAAAACAATAAAGTTTTCTGAATTTAATCCATAATCTTTCCAATCTTTTTCTTTAACATCATAGGCATTAATAATAGTAAAATCAGGAGAAAAGTTTTCTAGTTCATCTTTTTTAGGTCGAATAAACATATTATTTACAAACAAAGATTGCCATGCTTTTTTTGTGACCATCCTTACATTAAGATTATTTTCTTTATCATCTCCTGCAAATCCGTCAAATACATAAAATTCATTGTCTAAATTATTATATGTGTTCGTTACCTTCTTTAATAAATAATCAAAATTTTGTTCAGAAATTTTCTGATTTACATTTCCCCACCAAATATTTTCAGTAGAACTATCTTCATCCACAATAAACTTATCGTTTGGTATCCTTCCAGAGAATTCACCGGTATCCACCATTAAAGCACCATTTAAGCCAATAACACCCTCCTTAAGCACAACCGAGTCATCAATAAGTTGATCAGCGCTAGAATTACGTTTATAATTATTATTATTAATATTTAAGTAATCTAGATTCATTTTTCGCCCCTTGGATGAGATTTTTTTATTGTTTCTTGAAGCTTTCCAAGACTTACATGAGTATAAATTTGAGTAGAAGCTAAATTCTCATGCCCTAACAAAGATTTGATAGCACCAAGACCTACGCCACTATTTAAGAGGTGTGTTGCAAAGGAATGTCTCAATGCATGAGGCCCATATGAATTAAGAGTCAATGTTTTTAAATTTTTCATTACTAAGTATTGAATATTATGTCTTGATAAATTTTTATTTTTTTCATCGACGAACAAATTATTATTGAAGTTTGTCTTTATCAAAGGATATTTTTTTAAAAATTTTAAATATCGAATAAGAAAATCTTTAGTATCACTATCAAAATTTGCTAATCTTGTTTTACTACCTTTTCCTATTACTCTAATTGTATTCTTAGAAAAATCGATATCTTTCAATTGAATAGATTTAAGCTCTTCTAATCTTAATCCTGATGTAAAAAATAACATGATAATTGACTGATTTCTTAATTTTATAATGTCAGATAATTTTTTATCATTATTAATCTTTTCTAACACTTGCAAAATTTGCTGTTCTGATAAAAAGGTTGGAATTGATTTCTTGTACTTTGGAGAGGGATATGATTTAACTTGATTTAATACAACATCATCTATAGCTCCTTCATTATGTAAAAATTTATAAAAAGTTCTAAGTGTTGATAATATTCTTGAAAAAGTTCTCGAACCCATAGACTCAGATACACTTGCTTGAAAATCCAGAATTAAGTCTTTATCAATTTTTAAATAATTTATCTTTTTTTTCTTAATAAATAGGAGGTATCTATCTATTCCTCTTTTATAGGTATTTATAGTTTGCTCTGAATATCCTCTTTCAAGTTCTAAAAATAAAAGAAACTCTTTTTTATAATCTTCAAATTTCATCATTTAAGATTGCATTATATATTGTACTAAAATTTTTATTTGGATCTACAGAAAACTTTACTTTTTTTAGTGTTGATGGATGTTCAAATTCTATTGAATAAGCATGCAAACAATGTCCTTGGACTAGTGAAAAGTGATTATCTAATTTGGCTTTAACATTTTTCATAAACTCTTTAGATTTTTTGATTCCACCTCCATATAATTCATCTCCGAAAATTGGAAATCCGAATTCTTTACAATGCACTCTAATTTGATGAGTTCTACCTGTTTTTGGAAAAAATCTTACTGCTGATAAATATTCTCCAGCTTTAATTAATTCAAAATGTGATAATGCCTTCTTTCCCGTATCGGACGATTCAAATTGTATTGGATTTTTCTTATTACGACCTAAAATATTTTCTATTATGCCAGATTGCTCTTTCCATTGCCTCCATGTAAGGGCTATATACTCTTTTTGAATAGTTCTATCTTTAAATTGATCAGAAATCTTCCAATGGGCATGTTCATTTAGAGCAATAATCATTATTCCAGTTGTATCTTTATCTAACCTATGAACAATGCCTGGCCTTGAAGGGTCTAGTGCATTTTTTAGTTCTTTATCAAAGCGATGTAAGAGTATGTTTACTAAAGTTCTATCATGATTACCTGGGGCTGGATGTACTATAATTCCTCTTGGTTTGTTAATTATAGCAATATCTTTATCTTGATACAATACCTCTAATGGATAGTCCCATTTTTTTAAAGAAACCTTACTCTTATCAGCCTTACTTGAAATATCAATATCTATACTATCACTATAGCTTAATCTGAAATTCTTTTTTACTATTTTTTCATTTACCAGGATTAAGCCATTAGCAATCATTTTTTGAATATTAGTACGTGAAAACTGTACTAACCTTTTTGATAAAAAACTATCGAGTCTTTTTAATTCATCTGATGAAGAGACGGATATTTTCATAATATATTTACTTCTTAATGATTATAGAGCTATACAATAAGAAAAACAATCCTATTGTTACAGCTGAATCTGCAATATTGAAAACATACCAGTGATTTCCATTAATATGAACATCTATGAAATCAACTACATATCCACGAAATATTCTGTCTAAAATATTTCCAATAGCACCCCCAATAATAAGGTATAAAGCAACTTGAGATGGATAATCTTCAAATTCTTTATTTTTTAGAAGTGAAATTAAATAAAAAGTGATTAGAATGGGAAAAATGATAAAGAAAATTTTACCGCCAGGAAAGTTAATGCCAAATGCAATACCCTCATTTCGTATATAAGTAAAATTTAATAAATAAGGAATTACATTAAAAGAATCATAAAGGTTCATCGATGAATGAACAATGAATTTTGAAAGTTGGTCTAAAGCAACAATCAAAACTGAAAAATATTTCATCATATAAGATTTAATTTTTTCTTTTCTTTAAAAATAACACTCTTGGTGGCATTAGGAACTTCCATTAATCTTTCTTTTGATATCAATTCACCAGAAATTTCGCAAATTCCGTAAGTACCATCTTTAATTCTTTGAAGAGCTTTTTCTAAATTTACAAGATAGTCAGACTCTCGAGACATTAATAAAAAACTTTTTTCAACCTCGTGCGCTTCAGTACCTTCATTATGATCCTCTGTATTATTTTCTAAAAAAACAGAGCTTTTACTAGATGTTGTAGATCGAACAGCATTTATATTATCATTAATCTCGCTAATTTTACTTAATATATTCTTTTCAAATTTTTTTAATTCTGCTTTGGAATATCTTTTTTTAGCCAACTTTATACCTCTTATATTTTTTTCTGAATCAATATATCAAATTTTTCTGATTTATACTTAAAGACAGAATTATAATCAGAATTTTCCAAACTATCCACTATATCTATACACAAAATTTCGTTCATGAAATACTCTTTGTGGATAGCTACTGCTTCTCTTATTTCTTTAGATAAATTTCCAGATAATATAATTCTATCGTCTACATTAAAATCAGCTTCTTTACGCATTACCTGCACATGTCTAATTAGCTCTCTGATTAATCCTTCAGCTGCTAAACTTTCATCAATTTCAGTGTTAATAGAAACTATCACCTCATTTGAAAAGAATGCTTCTTCTTTTTCATGTCCTTTAATTTGAACAATGACATCTTCTTTTATAATATCAAATTTATCTGAAGATATTTGTTCATTACTTAAATATTTATCCATTACATCATACTGGTCAAGCGTTCCAATATACTTAACTACACTTTGCATATCTTCTTCAAACTTTGAAGATAAAATTTTGAAATTTGGTTTTACAATAAAAGAACCCATATCTTTTAGGCTTGACATTATTGATATAGTTTTAATGTTTAACTCATCTAAAATGAGTTGTTTTTGGCTTATTATAAATTCAGCAAGCTTTGAATCTTTTTCATATATTTTCAAATTTGAAAGAGGTTGTCTAACTTTTATATTAGCCTTCTTTCGTGCAGCTCTACCAGATTCGATAATCTTTTTAAGCGTTTCAACCTTTTTAAGTAGATCCATATCAATCTTGTCTTCATTATGTCCTACATAAGGAGATAGATGAATACTATCATAATTTTCATTTGGGTCATCTTTTGAAATATTAAGATACATTCGCTCTGTGATAAATGGCAAAATAGGAGCTAGTAACTTTATAAGCGATAAAAGAACATCATACAAAGTTTGATATGCTACAAATTTATCTTTATCGTTTTCACTTTTCCAAAATCTTCTTCGATTTCTTCTAATATACCAGTTAGATAAGTCGTCAATAAATAACTCTATCTTTTTTAGAAGCTTGTCTGCTTCAAAATGATCATAGTGAACCGTAGAATCTTTGATTAATAAATTTGCTTTTGAAATAATCCACTTATCAAGCAAAGTTAAATCCTCTGGATTGATTTTTTCAGAATGAGGTTTAAAATTATCTAAACTTGCATAAGTACAAAAGAAGGAGTAAATATTCCATAAACTAATTAATCGCTTCCTGACTTCATCTGCTTTATCATATCCAAATAAGAGATTATTCTCCACATTTTGTCTTGTATACATCCATCTCATGACATCTACACCCATTTTTTCAGCAGCATCATCAAACCAAATAGCATTTCCTGCTGATTTATGCATCTCTTGGCCATCTTCCGCTTTTACTAATGCATGACCAAGTAAAGTTTTAAATGGGGCCTTATCTTCTAGAAAAGAAGACATAGCCAATAGTGAATAAAACCAATTTCTAAATTGACCTGGAAAACATTCTGTAATAAAGTCAGCTGGAAACCATTCATTCCAATATTTTTTATCTTCAAAATAATTCAATGTAGAAAAAGGAACTATACCTGCATCAAGCCAAGGATTTCCAACATCTGGAATTCTTGTACCAATAAGTCCAGTATCAGGATGTTTAATTTTTACATGATCAATCCATGGCCTATGAGGACTATTTCCTTCAAACTCTTCCCAGCCTTCGACTGAAAGATCTTTAAGTTCTTCCTTAGAACCTACCACATAAAAACTACCATCTTCAAATGTCCAAATTGGTAGGGCTAATCCCCAGAATCTTTTCTTGGAAATCATCCAATCACCCATATTGTCTAGCCAATTATGCTCTCTATCTTCTCCCCATTCAGGAATCCAATTGATATCGCTCACAACATCCTTTATTCTATTTCTCCAATCCATATTTATATACCATTCATCAACCTGCTTAAATACAAGCTCATCTCCTGATCTCCAACAATGAGGGTATATATGGGGATAATCTTCTGCATATAGTAAAAGATTTCTATCTTTTAAATCTTGAATAATTTTTGAAGCTGTATCAGGATCTGTAACATTTAGTCCGGTCATAAAATCAAATCCATCTATAAAATTTGCTTGATTATCAATTGGTGATATCTCAACAAACCCCTCTTTTTTACAAATTTTATTATCTATTGATCCGCAACCGCCAGCCATGTGAACAATGCCCGTTCCTTCGCCTTCAACAACCATATCTTGACCTTCAGAATCTTTTCCTCCATCGATTACAATATGACACTGAATAGGTGTAAGTTCACCCTCCTTTATATCTTGATTAATATTAGGATAGCCTCCAGCAGATTTTTGAGGATCTAAATGGTCATATGGACCTTCATAAGCCCAACCAACCATATCTTCACCTTTCAATACTTCTAAAACCTTGTATCCGCCTCTTTCCTTAAATATTTGATCTAAAGTTTTTAGCTTTGGTACCCCATCAATCCAATTTTTCTTTTCAGAAAACTCTTTGCTTAGTCGCTGATACTTTAAATTATTTTCTGCAACATAAAAGATGGATTCATCTGGTAGCTGTATTTTAGCGTAATTAATTTTTTTATTTACAGCAACAGCTATATTTGATGAAAGAGTCCATGGAGTTGTAGTCCAAATTAATATATTTTCATTTTTTCTATCTTTTACTGGAAATTTAACGAATACACCTTTGTGGACAGTTAATTTACGTCCTTCGATAATTTCCATCTGAGAGTAGGACGTTCCCGACCTACCAGACCAAGGCACAACATCTGTACCTCTATATATTTTTTCTTCGTTAAATAGTTTTTTTAAGAACCCCCATATTGCATAATTATTTTCATCAGACATAGTATAGTATGAATTTTCCCAATCCATCCAATAACCCAATCTTTTTGATTGTTCAGTTTGTACATCCGAATATTTTTTAACACGATCCTTGCAAAGCTTAACAAATTTTTCAATTCCGAGCTCTTCAACTTCTTTTTTAGACTTAATACCAAGTTCTTTTTCTACTTCAATTTCAACCCAAAGTCCCTGACAATCAAAGCCATTCTGATAACGAAGTTGATAGCCATTCATTGATTTATATCGTTGATAGAGGTCTTTTAATGTTCTACCCCAAGCATGATGAACTCCCATTGGATTATTAGCAGTGATAGGTCCGTCTAAAAAGCTCCATTTTTCACCATCAGAATTTTGACTAACTAATTTTTGAAAAATTTGATTTTTTTCCCAAAATTCAAGTATTTCATGCTCATTGGAAACAAAGTCTATTTTTGGATTTTCTTTTCTTATACTCATGATGAATTAACTACGAACTTATAAGAAATGTTGAATTATTGCAATTTGATTAGAATTTATCTTCTAAGTGTTAAAAATCTAGATGCATTACCGCGTTTTACTAGGAATAGAATTTTTTTATCTTCATCATATTCGGAAATTTCATCTTTAAACATTTTAAGATTAGAAATTTTTTGTCTTCCTATGCGAGTTATCAAATCTCCTTCTAACATACCTGATTCCTCTGCAATACCACCCTCTTCAATATCCACAACAACTACTCCTTGAATATCAGAATTCATAGGACGCTGGATATCATATTGTTCAATTAGGTCATCTGAGATATCAAGAACTGATAAGCCGAATTCGTCATAAACATTACTACTACTACTTGCCATCTCAACTCCAGCTCTTTCCTCAAGTACAACATCTATATCTTGCACTTTACCATCTCTTGAAATTGTAAGTGTTATTTTTTGACCTGGACTTGCACTGGATACTAAATTTTTTAATGCAGCACCATTTGTAATTTCTTTGCCTTCAAAATTTGTAATGACATCTCCTGATTCTAAGCCAGATTTTTCAGCTGGGCTTCCTTCAACAATATCACTGACAATTGTACCTTTTCTTGATTTAAGATCCATAGTTTCATATAGATCTTCATTTATATCTTGCATATAAATACCTAAAAAAGAGCGCACTACATATCCTTTAGAGATTAAATCGTTCATTACTTTTGTAACGATACTTGATGGGATTGCAAATCCTATTCCTGCATTAGATCTTCCACTGCCCGAAGCAATTGCTGCATTTATTCCAATCAGCTCACCGCTCATATTTAATAAAGCTCCACCACTATTTCCGGGGTTTATAGCTGCATCAGTCTGAATAAAATTTTGATAAGTATCGCTACCCCTCATCACATTATTTCTTCCCATAGCACTAATTATTCCTGCTGTAACAGTATGGCTTAAATTAGCTGAAAAAGGACTTCCAATAGCAAGAACCCATTCACCAACTCTGACTAGCTCAGAATCGCCAATTGGAACTGCCTTAATGTTTTCTGCTTGAATTTGTAATACAGCTAAATCTGTACCTTTGTCTAAACCTACAACAGTAGCTTCAAAAACTCTTTTATCCATTAACTCTACCATAATTTGATCAACGGGCTTTTCACTTCTTTCGTCAAAAATCACATGATGGTTAGTAACAATATATGCATTGTCTTCATCAACAATCACGCCTGAACCAAGTGACTTACTTTCAAACTCTTCTGGTATAGATCTGCCCCAGTATCTATAAAAATTTTGTACATCTTCATCCATAGTTACTGTGTTAGTAGTTGTAATTGTTACCACTGATTCATTGACATTCTCAGCGATATCAGCAAATGAATTGCTGAACTGCTTAAACATAGATCCTTGAGGAAATAAGGATGATGACGCAATTAGTATTATAAGTATTCTTTTCATATTCTTTTTATTTGAATGGTAATATGTTAAATAAGTTCCATAATTAGTTTAAACCTTCTTGCAAAAATCTTTTAAACTCTTCAACGTCTCTTGTCATACCAGGAAACTCTCCAATTACTAAATCATTTTTATCTAAAATTACATAGTAAGGCAATGCTGCTGTTTTAAATCGATTAATTTGATAATCTCTCTTTTGAAGATAATTATCTCCAGAATCAGTATAAAGACTGACTAGAACAAAGTTTGACATTATATCTTCTACAGATTTCTTTGCAAATACATTTGTTTCCATCCAACGACAATTGGTACATGTAACTCCCGTAAAATCTATAAAGATTTTTTGGTCATTCTGACTAGCTAACATAAATGCATCATTCAAAGAATTTACCCAATTCAAATTCGATTTTACTTTCTTAGGAGGAAGATAAGACTCAATAGTTCCATTAATATTGTATCCAAAGTTTCCTGATAAAAGATAAAGACCTAATAATAAGAATACAGAAGATACTAAGCCTCTTTGATAAGAAACTATAAACTTAGAATCATGTTTAAAGCGAATGATTCCTAAAACATAAAAGGAACATAAAAGCATAATAATTGCCCAACAATAAAGTACTATCTCATATGTAAATATATCCCACTGCCATACTAAATCTGTATTACTAATAAATTTAAAAGCTGCTGCTATTTCTAGAAAACCCATAATTACCTTTACAGAATTCAACCAACCACCTGATTGAGGTAATTTTTTCAAATAGTGTGGAAAAAGAGCTAAGAAAAAGAAAGGTGATGCAAAAGCTAAACTAAATACCAGCATCCCTATAATAGGCCAAAACCAATCTCCTTGGGACGCAGCAACTAGGATTGTACCCATAAATGCTACTGTACATGTAAAAGAGGTCAAAGTAAAAGTTAAAGCCATAAATAGGATACCTGCGTACCCTTCAGAATTTTCTCTTTCAAGTGAGAAGCGTTTTAATGATTGAGGAATCTCAATTTCATAGAATCCAAAAAGGGAAAAAGCAAAGTAGATGAATAAAAAGGCTATAAATAAGTTTACGTAAGGATTTGCGGCAAGCTGTGTCGCTCCTGAAGCGCCAAGAAAAATAGCTAATAACATTCCTAGTAATGTAAAAGTCATAACAATGCCAAGCATATAGACTGAGGCATCTTTAATTGGTGAAGTATTTTTATCCTCTCCTCTCTTCAAAAAGAAAGAAATAGTAATAGGTATCATAGGAAATACACAAGGTGTTAGCAATGCAGCAAATCCCATAATTAATGAAATAAAGAGAAATCCTCCAATATCAGACTCCTCAAGTTCTAAGCGGTTAAATACTGACTCTTTTGAGAAATCAAAATTATCAACAACAAATTGATCTCTTATATTCCCACTCTCTAAAATAAATTCAACAGTATCACTAAATTCATTTGGAGGGTAACATAAATTTCCTGTACAAACTTGGTATTGCACAGTAACATCAAACGAATATATACCATTTGATAAATTTTTATCTAGAATAATAGGGACTTGGAATAAAGGATTTCCTAAATGTTTTTTAGTAATATTGTCAAAACCTTCATCGTATTCTACAACAGGCTCTGGTTCTATAATTTTTCCTACCTTAACAATCTCATTTGATACTACATTAATAACAGTTGGTGCTGGCCCTTCTGGAACATCATAAATCGCATAAATATGCCATTCATCTTCAATGTTTGCCTGAACCTCTAAAACAACAACTTCACCTTGATTAGTATTATTGATATTGAACTTAAATTCAGCAGGATCACTAAACTGGCCGAATAAAATAGAAAAATATGCTAATATTGAAATTAATTTTTTCATTAATTGTCCTAGAAAGATAATCTTTTCTTTAATTTGCTCCAAAACGTTTCTTTAGGAGTTTCAACAGTCTTTTCGATCATAGAATCTAATTGAATTAATAATTTTTCCATTTCAGATTCGGTTGCGTTATATCCATTTTCAATAAACTCTTCAGTTCTATCGAAAGCAGACCAATGAACATCTTCATGTTCTGGACTTATAACAAAATCAGATTGTTTTAACAAATAAGAGTTTAGGTGTAAGGTGGATATATCTCTAGCTCTATTAGTAATCTCAAAAATATTATCAGGTTCATCGCTAGTTTTAAATGCTTTACTAATGTTTACGGCAATAATAAAATCACATTTATTTAGTAATGGAGGAACCGGAGTTGGAAAAACAATCCCACCATCAAGAAGCATTCTGTCGTCAATAAAGGTTGGTTCTACAAATCCAGGAATAGATGAGCTTTTTACAACTGCATCAACTACATTACCAGCTTTATAAAGCATTGGCTTTCCAGAAATAAGATCTGTAGCAGTAACAATTAAAGGTATTTTTAAATCATCAAATTGATTATGCTCAAATAGATTATTTGCTGCCTTTGCTAATCTTTCATTCTTTACAAGAGACTTTCTTGTTGAACTTACCATTAATATATACTGGTTTTTCATTTGCTTAAATACTTGAGAAAAAACTGAGTCATCTTTTTCGTTATTAGGAATATATCTAAAACCTAAATCTTTAAAATCTTCTCCATTAACATGTTCAGTATATTTTTGTTCTACAATATCAGCACTTGCGTGGGATGCATACATGGCACCAATCATTGATCCTGCGCTAGTGCCAGAGATAATATCAGGAACAATACCTCTTTGCTCTAAAGACTTTAACACCCCTATATGGCATGCACCTCTTGCTCCACCACCACCAAGGGCTAAACCGATTTTTAAACTTTTGTACATTTATTCTCTCTAGACTGTGTTGGAAGCAATTATATTGCTTCCAGGTTTAATTGCTGGAATATCCTTGATATGATCCGGGATATTATTTTTGTCAAATATTTTTGCAGTTTGCTTAGTAATTGCGAAAAAATTATCATGTAGATGAACAGGGGTAATACTTCTATCAACAATAATACCAATACCTACAATATTACCTTTATGCTGATAAATGAGCTCTGAGACTTCCTTAATGGATCCCCCTGTACTAAGCACGTCTTCAATAATCAAAATTTTTTCACCAGGCTTTATTTCGAATCCTCTTCTAAGTTGCATCTCACCATCAACTCTCTCTGAAAATATTGTTCTTTTATTTAGTTGTCTTCCAACCTCTGTACCTAAAACAATACCACCAATTGCTGGAGAAATCACTTTATCAATTGAAAGATCTGCAAAGTGAGATGATAAAATATCTGCAAATAATGATAAGTATTTAGGATATTGTAATACTTTAGCACACTGGAAATATGCATCACTATGCATTCCAGATGACAATACAAAATGTCCATACATTAGTGCTTCAGTATCTTCAAAAATCTTTATATAGTCTTTATCGTTCAAAGTGTAACCTCATTTGATTTACAAAATTGTGTGCAGCATCTTGAATACCCTGATAATCATTATCTCCTGGGAAAATTATAGATCTAGAAACATTGATCAAGGTTGATTCTGCAAAATTACTATTAATCTTAATAACATCTTTAAGGCTACCACCCTGCGCTCCAATACCAGGAATAAGAAAAGGCAAGTCATTTGTATTTCTTACTTCACTCATTGCTTTGCTATTGGTAGCTCCAACAACTAAGCCAATATTGTTATGCCTATTCATATTTTTTGACAACTCAATTACTTTGTCAAAAATATCTTCCTGTATATAACTAGCAGATGGATTTGAAGTCCTACAAAGAACGTAAACTCCCTTATCTTCTTGAGAACAAAATGGCTCAATGGCCTCTTCTCCCATATACGGGTTTACTGTTATAGCGTCACAATTAAAATGATTAAAAAACGCATTTGCATAATGATTTGCTGTGTTACCAATATCACCTCTTTTAGCATCAGCTATAATAACGTGGTCACTTCCAATCTCTTTGACTAATTCTTCAAGCCATAAAAATCCTTGAGATCCCCATTCTTCAAAAAATGCAAGATTTGGCTTATATGCAGCTGCCACATCTTTTGTTGCAGACACAATCTTAAAAGAATAATCTTTAAGCTCCTCAATTGAAACATCCGAGTTAAAATATTTTTTATCAATATCAATGCCGACGCATAGATTAGAATTTTTTGCTTTTATTGTATTGTGTAGTTTTTCTTTAAAAGAATTCATCGGGGAAATTTAAACTAATTAACATTATCAAACAAATGCCTTCATACTAGATTGAAAAATTTTTAATATTCATCACAATGCATAATCCCGAAAACTCATCAAAAACAAAAATTATTGCCTCAACTAATGTTTTTCAAATTGAAAAAGTTGAAAAAGTTGGACGTGAAGACTATCCCCAGCTTATAGAAATATCTTTGCACCTAGCTAAAGAATATGGCAGACAAGCTGTCCTAACAAAAGATACTATACAAAAGTATTTCAATACTGAAAAATCTTTACCGTTTATTGCACGATACCAAGATGAAATCATTGGTTACATTATTGGTATTCCATTAGAAGAATTACGCCAAGAATCATGGGCAGTAAATGATGAAAATTTTGGTAAATATAATACCTTATATACCTATGCTTTCGTAATCATGGAAAAATATAAATCTAACGGCTATGCAAGAATGCTAAAACGAGTATACCTTAGCTGGTCACAAAAAAGATCAAACATTAAATATGTTACTGGTCATGTAATAACAGGAACATCGAATGTAGCTGATAAAAATATGACTATCATTAGTCGAATTGACGATTGGCAAGGCACTAAAAAATCCTTCGAATACTATAGAAGATCTTTTGATATTAAAGATAATATTGAATCCATTAATAGCCCGCCTTTAGAAATTACTATCTAGTCAGACTGAGGTAAAAAACTTATTAAAACTAGTGCAGCTGACGAAATAGCTAAAGCTGGAATTACCGCTTCATCAAGACTCCACTGATTTCCAAAGTATACTGTTGCAACTATTCCTGATACAATGGAACATATAGCGCCATACTTCGTTGCTTTATCCCAAAAGAACGCTGCTAACAGTGTAGGAGTGATTGCTGTACCATAAATTGTAAACGCATAAAGCGCCTTTTCAAATATAGTGGTATCTGCTGCAAACATTCGTGAAACCCAATATGAGAAAAATCCTAACAACAACACTAATAACCTACTAAGAGTTACAATTGCTTTATCTGAATATTTTTTATTAGAGTATCTTAAATAAATATCATTGATTAGAATAGTTGTCGGAACTAATAAAAATGAATCTGCTGTAGAAATAATAATACCAATGATTGTAGCTAGCATTACAGCTCCAACCAATGGAGGTAGAAAGTTATAAGCTGCATAAATCAATACATGTGATTCCTTTGCAATATCTGTAATCATACTAGAGCTAATCCATGCATTAGCAATGATAAGAGACTCTAAAATAACTACTGCAAAAAATAATAGATAAGTTGCTTTCTTCGCAGATGCAACTGAATCGCTAGCAAAGAATCGCTGATACATATTTGCATCTCCAAGAATTAGTAAGAAAGATGGTAAAGTAAAGTTAATTACATCTCTAAATGATAGTACTCCAAAAAGAGACATGTTATTCATCATACCTTTGTTTTCAAAGCCAGCCGTCATACCGTCAAAACCTCCTGCTTGAAAAAAGAGGATCGGAAGTGCAATGATAAAACATGTAATCATAAGAATTCCATTTGCTACATCTGTATAAGCAACGCTTAACAAACCGGCCAATACTGTATATGCAACAATAAATACTGCTGCTATTATCGTTGCTTGATCTAATGTTAATCCTGAACCCAGATTATCATGAAAGATAGTATAAATTACTGCTCCGCCTGCATTAAACTGGTAACTAACTATCACTAAATAAGCAGTCAGTAATGCAACAACAGATAGAATCATTGCTGTATCTCCAAATCTTGATCCTATAATTTCTGGTACAGTTAATTTGCCAGAAGCTCTTGCTTTTCCAGCTATTTTTGTTAACGCTAACACACCTAACATACCACCAATAGGCAGTAAAAATCCTGCTGCACCTATTTCAAATGCTTTTCCTGCATTACCCAATACAGATCCTGTACCCATCCAAGTTGCAGCCATTGTTCCAACTAATATCCACGGAGAAAGAGATCTTCCAGCCACCGCAAAGTCTTCTTGGTTTTTAATAGAATCTGATTTGCTTAGCCCAATTAAAAGTAGCCCAATCAGATAGATTCCGATAATTACATAATAAATCATTGAAATAATTTAAACATAATCCATATATTTGTTCTTAATTAATGCAATTACACTGGAAAATAATTATTGGCTTGGTCTTAGGGACTATTTATGGAATAGCTAGCGCTGTCAATGGATGGTCAGGTTTTACATCAGATTTTATATCTCCATTTGGAACAATTTTCTTAAATCTTCTTAAGCTTATTGCTGTACCGCTAGTAGTTTCTTCTCTTATTACAGGGGTTGCTTCACTTTCTGATACTACAAAACTTTCTAGAATCGGTTGGAAAACAATTGCACTATATATAAGCACAACAGCAGTAGCAGTAAGTATAGGATTAATATTGGTTAATGTTCTTCAACCTGGATCACTTGTTCCAGATAATTTTCAAGAAACTTTAAGTGAAGAGTATCGTAATACAGCAGCTTCAAAGCAAGACTTAGCCAGTTCTGTTCAGAATAATAGAGGCCCATTGCAGCCACTAGTAGATATGGTTCCAAGTAATATGTTTTCTGCAGCTTCTAATAATAGTAACATGCTTCAAATAGTATTTATATCCATTATTTTTGGAATTGCATTAATTGGCATTGATCGAAAATTTTCTCAACCCGTATTAGCTTTCCTTGAGGGTATCAACCAAATGATTATTAAGTTGGTGGAGATGATAATGTATTTTGCTCCATATGGAGTATTTGCCTTAATAGCTAAAACTATAAGCTCTGTTTCTGGAGATGTATCTCAAATTGGAAGTATACTATCTGCCTTGCTGTTTTATATGGGAGTAGTAGTTTTGGGATTATTCATACATATGGGTATTACATATCTTACCATATTAAAGATGTTTACTAATATGGATTTGAAACATTTTTTCAAATCTATGGCTCCGGTACAACTATTAGCATTTTCAACCAGCTCAAGTGGAGCCACGCTTCCAGTAACAATGAAACGTTGCGAAAAAGATTTAGGTGTATCGGAAGAAATATCTTCATTTGTTTTACCCTTAGGTGCTACAATTAATATGGATGGTACTGCCTTGTATCAAGGAGTTGCCGCTGTATTTATAGCACAAGCTATTGGAATGGATCTTACTTTTGCTGATCAATTTACGATCGTTGCAACAGCTGTTTTGGCATCAATTGGAACCGCTGCTGTTCCAGGAGCTGGAATTATCATGCTAGTCATTATTCTTGAAGCTATTAATGTTCCTAGCCAAGGAATTGCATTAATATTAGGGGTAGATAGAATTCTTGACATGATTCGTACTGCAACAAATGTTACTGGCGATGCTACTATTGCGTGTGCAATGGACTCTTTAGAGAACTAGACCACTCTTCATGCTTCTCTGTAATAATATCTTTAATATTCGATAACTGTAAAGCTCTTATTGCAGAAACCATGATTGCATCAGGGAATGATTTTTTTAAATAAGCTATTCTATCTTGATCAACTATATCTACTTTATTAAAAATATATTGGCAATTAATATCGTTAGCACCAATTTCTTTTAATACGCTCTCAATAGTAGCAATTTCATTTTGTAAATCTTTTGAACTCGCATCAAGAACAATTAATAGTAAATCTGAATCAACAACCTCTTGTAAGGTTGACTTAAAACTAGCAATTAGATTGTTAGGTAGATTTCTAATAAAACCAACTGTATCGCTTAACAATACATAATTAGAGTTTCCAATGAATAGACGTCTTACAGTAGTATCTAAGGTTGCAAATAACTGATTTTTAATTAATACGTCACTTTTAGTAATTGCTTTCATAAGAGAAGACTTTCCAACATTAGTATATCCAACAAATGATGTCCGGAAGAAAGATTGTCTTCTTTTACTCTGAACTTTTCTTTCAGAATCAATACTCTTTAATTTCTTTTTAAGATTTGATATTCTTTTTCTTAGAATTCTCCTATCAACCTCAATCTGAGTCTCACCAGCTCCTGCTCTAGTACCAAAACCACCCATTTGTCGCTCAAGGTGAGTCCACATTCTAGTAAGTCGAGGTAATTGGTATTGAAGCCTAGCTAATTCTACCTGAGTTTTAGATTCTTTAGATTTGGCATTATTGAAAAAGATCTCAAGAATAACGCCACTTCGATCAATGAATTTCATTTTTTCATTTAATTTTTGAAAATTTTTTGTTTGAACAGGACTTAGATCTTCATCAAAAATAATATAATTAGCTTTGAGTAGCTTTGCTTGCTCAACGATTTGTTTTGCTTTTCCAGATCCAACAAAATATGCAGGGTTAATGCTGTTTAGTTTTTGCTCAATTACTCCACAAACCTTTAATCCTAAAGTATCAATCAGTAAAGATAGCTCTTCGATACTATTATTATAGTTCTTGTCGCTTTTCCATATTCTAGGCGCTACTATTAATACTTTTTCTTTTTTAAGATTCATCAGTAAGCAATCTTTGAAATAGTACTCTATCTAAAATATTATCTAATAGCAGACTAAAAGATTTATTAGACCAATCAGAATCATTTTTAGTAGTTAAGAAAAATATTTTTCCTCCTAAAATATCTTTTTCTAATAGCAAGGGGTCCCCAGTAGAAATCATAATTTTAGCAAACTCTTTTTCATCGTTTTTAAATTGAAAATACCTATAAACTTCAGACTGATTTACTAAATCTAAAGAAGTGAAAGAATGTTCTTCCAAAAATCCTTTATCATCTAAAGAAAAAAACTGATTTCTTGTTGAGCCTCGAACAGCCTTAACCTTAGGGTAGCCTAAACTATAATACAGCTCATTATTTTCTTTGATATTATTATTCATTATAACAAAAATATATCCTTCATTTAAAAGGAACCTTTGTAACTCAACAATTATCTTTTCAGATAATGAGCTTATATCATTAAGAATGATTACTTCAGTATTAGAAAAATCATATTTTTTGAATTTATCATAAATGACGTTACTATTATTTACAAATTTATTTTCAGCAAAAAGAGTATCAAAATATTTATCTGATAAACTACTAGAGATAGATAAAACTTCCAATTTTACCGCTTTAGGTATAGTGTGGTAATCTTCTGCTATTATAACATTATCCTGCTTAAAAGATACTCTAATGTTCATATTTTCAGCACTTACAGGCAACTTTCCATCTAACATTTGATTAGCAGAATCGATATCTACAATTTGTAATGAACTGTATGCAAGATCATTAATATCAATTGACATATTTAATGATTCTATACCAACCATATCAAATGTTAATTGATAATATAGAGAGTCTGAATTCATTATATCTGTGTCATTAAATTGTAAACTATAATCAAAAGAAACATCTTCCATTTCAACTAGTTCTTTTTCTGATATAGATTCAGAGCAAGAATGTAGAAAAAGTATTATCGGAACTATAAAAATAAAACTAAATGATGATATGCTGTCTTTAGAATTTATCATTTGCTAATAATCAAATTTATAGAGCTATTCTGAGAAACCTTAGTACCCTCTTTTGGGTTTTGATTCAATACAGTATTTGGTAAGAATTTATCCTGACTAACAAATTTTATAGATCCTTCTTTTAACCCCATTTCATTAATTTTTTTTATAGCCTCACTGTAGAAAATACCTTGTAAGTCAGGTATCGTAATAAAGTCATTGGGAGCCAAGCCGGTACTCACTTCAAGTCTTACGCCAAATCCTTTTCTAATACTATCTAATGGTGCAGGACTTTGCCAAGATACAATCCCTTTAGGGTAATTTGGGCTATAAGAATAGTATACAGAGTCTACATTAATTCCAATTTGGTCTAATTCAATTTCAGAAGATCTTAAAGTCTTACCTAATAATTCAGGTACTAATATTTTTTGATTGAATTGTGTAATTTTGATTTTAATTGCTCTTCCTAGTTTAACCTCTCTACCTGCAGCTGGAAATTGCTCTAAAATAATTCCCGGATTGATATCATTGGTAAAAATTGTATCAGCAACAACAACCTGAATGCCTTCAGATTTAGTAATAGACTCGGCCTCCAACACACTCAAGCCCTCAAGATTAGGTATTGCAATCATACTTCTTTGATTGATATATGAAGGCATTAATAAATAATTAATAAAAAGAACAAGAAATAATCCTGTACTTACAAAAATTAAGGTGTGCTTAAGAAATTTCATTTAGCTAAATCTACTATCTTTTAATGTTGGCATTCCTAATATAAAATCTTTTGCATCCATTATCTTTTTTCCTTCTATTTGCACTTTATAGATTCTTAAAGACCCTTTAGTGCATGCAATATCAAAAAAATTTGGTGTAACAGCATCAATATATCCGGGCTTATTAGAGGACTGACTATTTATCAACTCTGATTGAAAAAATTTAATTCGCTTTCCATTAAGAAAAGTGTATGCACCAGGATAGGGACTAAATGCTTTAATTTGAGCATTTATGTCTGATCCTTCTTTATTCCAATCAATAAGAAATTCTTCTTTTATAATTTTAGGAGCTAAAGTAACTAAAGACTCGTCTTGCAAATAAGGTTGGATTTTTTTACTTAAATACTTTTTAATAGAGCTGATAACTAGATCTGCTCCAATATGACTTAATTTTTCAGATAATGTACCATAATTATCTTCTTCATCTATTTTACACTTTTCTTGTTCGATGATTTTTCCTGTATCTACTTTAGGCTCAATCAGAAAGGTGGATACCCCGGTGATTTTTTCTTTATTCAATATTGCTCTTTGAATAGGTGCCGCACCTCTATACTTTGGAAGTAGAGATGAATGTAAATTGATTGCTCCGTACTTGGGAATACCTAATAATGACTTTGGTAAAATCTTGTATGCAACAACAACAAACAAATCTGGATTAACATCTTTTAGTTTTTTTATAAATCCTTCATCTAAAAGATTATCGCATTCAATAATCTCTAAATTAGAATTATTTGCAAGTATTTTTACTGGAGTATCTACAAATTTTTGGCCACGTCCCATTTTTTTTGATGGATTAGTAACCACAGAACAAACATTATAAGATTCAGCACACTTTACAAGGACGGGGTTAGAAAACTCCGTATTACCAAAAAATATAATTTTTATCGATTTATCTGACATTATTAGATTTCATTAATTTCAGTGCCTTATCATACTTTAAAAGGTCTGTAGGAGTAGCATAATCTGTAATTAACTTTCCATCTAAATGATCATTTTCGTGCTGAATTACAGTTGCCAACATACCAGAAAACTCTTTGGAGCATTTCTCAAAATTTTCATCAACATAGCTATAGGTAATCGTATCAAATCTTTCGACATTAATTCTAATGTCAGGTAAGGATAAGCAACCTTCAGAGTCTACACAAGAACCAGTCCCTTTCTCAATCTTGCCATTCATAAAAACTAAAGGTGTATCACATTCTTTAGTGTGGGTTATATCTACTACAAACATTCTTTTATTGATTCCAATCTGATTGCAGGCTAATCCAATCCCATCAAATTCATACATGGTATCAAATAGATCATTGATTAGACTATCTACGTTTGAAAAGTCTGTTATATTAGCACATACCTCTCGTAAGGCTTTATGCCCATAAGTAACTACTTTTTGAACTGCCATTTTATTCTTTATTTTCTGAATTTTTTAATCTAGATACGGCAGTAACATCTACCGTAAGCTCACTATTATTAGAAACACGAATAGTAGCCTTACTATTTCTCACTTGGAGAATTTTTCCGTGAATTCCTCCAATTGTCACAATACTATCACCCTTTTTTAAATTCTTTTGAAGATTTTTTACATCCTCTTGCTTTTTATTATTTGGTCTTAAAATAAAATAGTATAAAACTAAAAATATTAAAAAGATTGGTAGTTGCGCAAGAAAGGCGTCAAAAAACGACACTTCAGTTTGTTGAAATATTAATTTATTTGTTATCATACAGCAAAGTTAGTTTAGCTACGTTCTTTTAACAAGCGCATTAGAAAAGGTTTTATTAAGATAAATAATATGATAAATAATAGAATATTCGAAAAAATAAGTAAAGACCTAAATAGACTGTCATCGTATTTAAATACAATAGAATGAGTGCCTTGATTTAACAATAACCCTCTAAGTACTCCATTAGTTTGATATATTTTAACTTCTTTATCATCCACGGTTGCCTTCCATCTTTCAGGATAATTTATTTCACTTAAAATTAAAAAAGCCTTTTCTGATGACACATTAACATCTATCAAAATTTCATGGATATCCCATTGCAAATTGACAACTTCACCTTTCAAAAATGATTGTGACTCTAAATCTTTAACAACTGCTATATTTTCAGAATCAAAGGCACTAGCTGTTAAGTAGTTATACAGGTTTTTATCCTCTTTAATAGTATTTTTTACAAACCAAGCTCTTGGAAGATGATTCTGTAGCTTATAAATATTTAAATCAATTTTACCGAATGCAGAGTTATAAGGAGTCTTAATTGATAGCTCAAAATCTTTATGATTTAACTCAACTGGACTTAATAAATACTTAACATTTAAAAATCTTAGTACGGGAATAGATAATAAATTATTCGTGTTATTTAGCAAGTCAGTATAGTGTCTAAATTTAGCAGGATGGTAACCCCCTACAGACTGGATGCCATGAAATTTTAATTTAGGATCTTGAAATAGTTCACCTGCAGCGTAAACTCTGTGTAGCTCTAAATTTTTCTTTAAAAACCTAATTGCTTCATCCTCCTCAAAAAAAGAATTGAACTTTTCTGTAGATATTATTTGCGATTTTTGTGGGTCTTCTTCAGAGGGAGAAATTATATTTTTATCAATTCTGTAAATATCAATTATAGATATTAATAAAAAAACAAATACAATATTTTTTGATTCAAATTTTTTGAATTTATCTATATTTAATAAATCCTTAATCATGTCTTTTAAACCAAAAGCAGCAAGTATATATAAGCTAAAGTTTGATATGATCAGAATCATACTTGGTACTCTAAAGTTGCTAAAATAAGGAAAGAAAGAATAAAAGAAGTCATAAATAAGATTAAAATATTTTCCAAAGGATAACAAAACTGATAAGAGTAAAATACTTGCAAAGAATATTTTATTTGAGTTGAGTTTGATCAAAGAGTATAAGGCGGACAGTAGTACAAAAAAGCCGACATAATTAGGATAGTCAGTGAAAGGCATGTAACCATTATAAGACGATCCTCCAAAACCATAATAATTAGGGAGAATATATGTTAATAACTCTTTTGGGTGCATAGACCAATTAGTAGCATACTGATAATGGTTCTCCCCTCCAGCTCTAATAGAATTACTAAGATAATCTAAAGATGGATAATATATATGCGATGCTATTAAAAATGCGATTCCGCATGAAAGTATAAAATATAATAGATATTTTTTCTTATTATTTTTTTCTTGAATCCATGAATAAAGAAAATATGCTCCTGCTAGCATACAAGAATAATATGCAATCTGTACATGACCTCTCTGTAATTGAAATCCTATTAAGATTGCAAGCAGAGCTAAAGATTCAATTGATACTGAATCTTTTAATCTGTTAACACCATATAAAACCCAAGGGATATAGGCTGCAGTCATCATTTGACTACCATGTCCAAAAACTATCATTGTTATCATATAGGGATTGAGCATCCAAAGTAAACCTATAGAGAATGATATTGATTTTGAAATCTTAAATTGATTTAAAAGTAAGTACATTCCTAAAGCAGTAAAGATTAGATGTATGAATTGAATATTAATATCTGAAATTCCAACTCCAATCATCAGCCTAGTTGGAAAATATAATTCGTTAACATATGTAAATGCTTCCATCGTTGGCATACCAGAAAAAATCCATGGTTGCCATAAAGGCCAATGACCAATTTTTGACTTATAAATATCTAATATATGATTAACAGAATAAGGATTTAAAGTATCCCCTGATCCAAACATATTATTATAAAAAATTACTGGATAAAAAAATAGTATAACGCAAAGAGCGTAAATGAGAATCAATAAGTATTTATTCATGATTGATTAAATATTTTTTTCTTTAAACTATCAATCATGTCTTTGTCTTCTTTTTCTATACCTAAGAACATATAAAAAGAGAAGTATCCAAAAAATATAATAATAATAGATAATAATAGAAAGAGAGCAAGATTTAGAAGTGATGAAGAATAATCTAATAAGCTAAGAAAATATTTCTTCGAAAGAATAGTTAAGCCTATAGTTAGTGCTGCAGATATTATAGGCTTAATTAGCTTAAGTGAAAAAATATTCAAATTAAGTATATAGTAATTTTCAAAGAATCTTAGACAGCTAATGATCAATAGTGCTATTGAAGTAGCTAAAGCTGCTCCAACAATACCATATTGTGGAATTAAAATAATATTCATAATAATATTTACAGCAAGGGCCACTAATACATTTAAAAGATTTAAATTTGAAAAACCACTCATTGTTAAAGATGAAGAACCAAGTCCAAAAAAAGCCTGAATCATTATACCAACTGTTAAAATCTTCAATGCTAACCCATTATCAAATTCACTTCCAAATAACATTAACATTTGATTAGAGAATAACATTAAAAAAATAAAAAGAGGTAATGATGCTACAAAAATCCATTTTGTTGACAATTGATAAATCTCTTTCATTTTTTCGGAATTACTTTCGTAGAAATATTGTGAAAAAAGAGGAGCAAATATTCCAGCGAATGCGAATAATATCATTCTGATAAGACCGGCAGTTCTTTCAATTGGATGATACATACCAACTGCATTTGCATCAGAAAAAATTCCTAGCATTAATATATCAATCCAATGCATAATAATTCCAATTGCTGAGACAAACATAAGCGGGATAGAGAATTTTAAAATCTTTGTATTAAACGGAGTAAAAATAATTTTTTTAAAATCTAGAGCTATAAATTTTTTTAAGAAAGATAGTATAAAAATCATACCAATAAAGGCGGATAAAAATGTAGGTAAAAGAATTGCTAATGTAGCTCCAAATATTAGATATGAAGCAATCATTGAAACTAATAGTACCGCGGGATTTATAATCTGATTAACAAAAATTTTATACTTCAGTATTTTAAATCCTTGAGTTGCAAATGAAGCGATTAATGTGATTACTGTAAAAGGCAATGTGAAGGCGTAAAATTTGATAATCTTAATTAGAAATGGATCTTCTGACAAAAATTTTAATACAATCCATTCTGCTGAAAAATATAACGTTAATCCTAGAATTAAACTTGAAACTAATCCCATTTTTATTGAGGAGTAAATAATATTTTCAGCGTTTGAGCTATTTCTTTCTTCTCTACTAACAAATCTAAGTACTCCGTTATCAAGACCCATCATAGCAAATATTTCTCCTATACGAGTCACTGCATTAGCAAGAGAATATAAACCTAACATTTGGGGACCTAACCATCTGGCCATAAAAATTGAAAATAAATAACGGAAAACTGATCCTACACTCATTCCTCCAAATGATGTAATAGCCTCACTAGCAACTTTCTTACCTAAATTTTGTTCTGTCATTTTTCTTTTAATTTAAAATAAATCAGTTTTAACATTCCTAATGGCAAATAAAATAATAACCAATGAAAAGTTAATGTTATTATCTGTAAACCTGATGCATGTTTCCAAAATAGTTTTACTTGACCTGATAATTTATTTCTTATTTTTTTTAACGAATTTTCACCCAAGGATTGAGAAACACTATGTAGTATAATTGATTTTGGACTATAGACAATTTTTCTATTCATTTTTTTTGCTCTTATACTCAAATCAACATCCTCACAATACATGTTAAATGTAGTATCAAAATAGTTCAATTTTTTGAAGTCAGTATAACTAATACATAGACAACATCCTGTAGCATAATCAGTTTCCATCATAAATGAATATCGAGGTGCATCAAAATTTCGTATACCTATATGATCAATTGTTCCTTTCCACATATTTACTAATCCACCAGCATACCATATTTTATTAATATCCATTGCGAAAAGAATTTTAGGAACAGTAATGATACAATTAGGATCATTTAAAAAAGGATCAATCAAATGATCAAGAAAATCTGAGCTTACTATTGTGTCATTATTAATAAATACTAAGTAGTCCTCTTCATTTGGCTGTAAATAGTCAACAGCAGCATTATTTCCTCCAGCATACTTGAGATTATCTTTAAGAGATAAAATATCATAATTAGGAAAATGCTGCTTGAAAAATTCCACTGAACCATCTTCAGAGTTATTATCAACAATTAAAACTTCATAATTTGAATATGATACCTTTTCAATAGAGGATAGACATTTTCTACTTAATTCTTTGTCATTCCAATTAAGAACAATCAGATGAATTTTTGGATTATCTATTTTTATATTATTCATATAATTTCAATTTCTTCTCAAACGATTCCCATGAAAATATTTTTTTATTGTCTTTTATGAACTTGCTCATCATCTCAAATAAGTTCTCTTCAAAAAACATATTAATTTTTTTGCTAATATGTACTGGGTCTGGCTCTACAATAAATCCAGATTTTTTATCTGACACATAATCAGACAATCCACCAACATTTGTAATAACTACAGGACGATTAAAATTATATGCCAAAGAAAGTACTCCACTTTGAGATGCAGACTTGTAAGGAAGAACAACTAATTCTGAAGATAAGAAATATTTTTTAATATCATCTTTATCGACAAAGTAATTAATAAAGATAAAAGAGTCTTCCATATTATTAGCTCTAATCATTTCATGATATTTTTCTAAAGACTCATAATTTTCTCCAACTACTAAAACTTTCAAATCTTTAATTTTATTTCTACTCAATGCAATTGCATTTATTAACAGATCTAAACCTTTATACTCTCTAATAAGCCCAAAAAATAAAATAGTTTTTTCAGTGTTTATATTTAAATCTGCTTTGTAATTATTTTTTGAATTATCTGCATAAGGAATTTCATATATTGGATGAAAATTACTAATGATATTAGCCTTTGGATTTATTTTTAAGATTAATTCTTTGTTATAATTATTCATTACAATACAATGACCAATTATTTTAATAAAGCGCTGAAGTAGAAACTTCTCAAAAGGCTTATTTTCATGCGAAATAACATTATGAAATAAAACATATCTATTTTCTTTTTTTACTGAACCCAGTAAAAACATATAGACCGGAATAAAAAAGAAACTCCAATATGAGATAATTAGTTTGTCTGTATTATTTTCCCGAATAAGTGATTTTCCTTTAATCCAGCTTAGAACATTTAAAGGATTTAGAATTGTATTCACATTTTTGAAACCGCTTTTACTATTACCATATTCAGATTTTCCAGGGAACAATATTTTAGGATATAAAGATTTAAAATTTAAAACTTTGACATCGCTTTTCTTACTTATTTGATTAACAAGAGATTCATGAAAATCAGAAATTCCTCCTCTTAGAGGTGGAAATGGCCCTATAGTAACAATCTTTAATCGACTACTCAATTATTTCTTTGATATAATTTCTGTCTTTATATTTTTTATTAACAATCAATTCACCCATTAAACCAAAAGTAAAAAGTTGAAGTCCAACAATAATCAAGATTGCTCCTAATATTATTAAAGCTATATGCTGCTGAAATGAATCAAGTAGAATATATTTGAGATATAAAACATAAATTTCAATCCCTATTCCAAGCAATGATGAAACAAATCCAAGAGATCCAAAAAAATGTAGTGGACGGTCCATATATTTACCTAAAAACAATATTGTTAAAAAATCAAAAAATCCATCTGAATAGCGTTTTACGCCATATTTAGAAACTCCAAATTCTCTTTCTCTATGATCAACAACAACTTCTGATATTAAAAATTTCTTTTGATGAGCTAAAAGAGGTATATATCGGTGTCTTCCCCCATACAATGTAAGCATCTCAGTCACTTCTCTCTTAAAAACTTTTATCCCACAATTTGAGTCATGTATTTTAAGACCGCTAAAAACTCTAACAAAAAAATTGAAGATTTTAGAAGCTATTTTTTTCTCTAATGGGTCTTTTCGATTCTTTTTCCAACCTGAAACGACATCATATCCCTTTTCTAACTCTTCAATTAAGTTATAAATTTCTTTAGGATTATCTTGAAGATCTGCATCCATGGTAGCTATAATTTCGCCTTTTGAATTATCAAATCCTGCTTGCAGAGCAACAGACTTCCCGTAGTTACGATATAAGTTGATTACTTTCCAACTAGGATAATTCTTAATTTTAGATTCAAGAATACTTAATGTATCATCTGAAGATCCATCATTGATAAAGATAATTTCTGTTTTAGCTTCTTGACTAAACAAACCTGACAACTCCATAAACAAGGCGTCTAAGGACTCTTGCTCATTATACATCGGGATAATTATAGACAGTTTCATTTATATCTCAAAATTTCTTCTTGTAAAAAGTATTGTATATTTTTGCTTATCATTATTTAAAGAAAATGTTAGCTCGTCCAAGAAGTTACTACCATCGACACTAATTAACTTCGTTGATATCAAAAAAACATTTCTGGTTTTAATCTGAAGATCTCTAAAAACATTTGGAGTACCCCACAATAATCTTTTATAGGTATTTGAATCAAATTTTGTAGCTATAGGCAAAAATTTATTGAAGTCTTCTACATTTATTTCTTTATTTTTTCTCATATCAACATATCGTGTTTTCTCTCCATCAATCTCAACTAGGAATAATTTTCTACCTATAATATCTTTAAAAACAATATATGAGAAATCATCTTTAGATTCGAAAACAAAATTGGATGAAAAATTTGACTTTCCTTTTCCTATTAACTTTCCAGATCCAAAAGCTCTTGAATAACTTTTCTCTAATACTTCAATAGTCGCATGATTTGCACTATCTATTGAAACAAAATTTTTATTTGATGAACAACCAGCTAAAATTAATAGTATAAATATTTTCCATTTACTCATTTAATGCTCTAGAATTGTGATTTGAAATTTTTTCTATTAATTTCATATTTTCTTCATCTAGCTCAAGGGCCTTTTTATAAAAAATCAATGCTTCATCTATTTCATTTAATTCTATTAGCACATCTCCATAATGCTCAAGAACTACTGAGCTAGTGTCATCATATACTATTGCTTCACCAATAAATTCCTTTGCTTTATCAAAATCATTTAGTTTAAAATAAATCCAACCAATTGTATCTAAATAGGATGATGTTTTTGGACTAAGCTCAATTGCTTTCTTTGCAAGCGTTAAAGCATATTCCACATCTTCATTTCTCTCAATTAAGCTATATGCATAGTTATTATAAGCTTGAGCATCTTTAGTATTAATCGTAATAAGATCTGTATAAAGTTTATCTGATTGATCCCATTTTTCATTCTGATCATATACCATAGCTAATGCATGCATCGCTGGTATCGAATTAGTATCAAGAGATAAAGCTTTTTTATAAAAATCTTCTGCATTAACAAACTCTTTCAATGAATAATATGCCAGGCCTAAGAAATAATTTACTTCAAAATCTTCTGGAAATATTTTTAACGCAATCGAAAGCTCCTCAACCACCATATCAAATCGTTGTAGA
>ERZ802830.718-NODE-718-length-32680-cov-10.803_pt1 | contig 32680 bp, 15 predicted proteins | sample MGYA00345654_ERZ802830 | MGnify/ENA primary metagenome ERZ802830 (study PRJEB30503, sample SAMEA104212375) | marine metagenome | biome: Westerlies Biome; feature: [SRF] surface water layer (ENVO:00010504) within the epipelagic zone...; material: water... | reverse complement strand
TGGTATCAAACTGAAAGAAATCGAGGCGTTCCATATCCAGCCATTGGTGCACAAACCCGGACACAAATTCATCCGAACGCTCATCAGCAATCATTCGATCGACTTGCTGACGAAGCATTTCAGGCTGACTCAATTGCTGTTGTTGGGCTAATTCAAGAAGTTCATGATCGGGGGGAGCACTCCAAAGGAAATACGCTAAACGAACGGCAAGCTCACGATCGGTGAGCTGTCTTCGGTCATCCGCATTGTTTGGTTCACTCAAGTAGAGAAATCCTGGTGAAGCAAGAACAATGCTCAGCGGCAAGCGGATGGCCGTATCAAACGAATCACCTGCTTCACGACGAATGACAAAGAGACCAGTGAGCCGATCAATGTATTCGGCTTCTGGTTCAACACCCCGAAAAGCCTCCAACGCGAACTGCTTAATCATTTTCTGAGCCCGCAAAGATTCATCTGGCTCGTCGGCTTCGGTGATCAACCAATTCTTCCTACCAGATTCATTGGACGCATCCAGCGGCCCTTCCCACTCAACCCAGTCGATCCAAAGAGCAGGCTTGATGCCGACTCCATTTTCTTTCCTCGCCTCGCGGTCACGATCAACATCTGCCTTCACATCACGTTTTTCACGGAGTGCAAATTTGCGAGGACTATCCTTGGTGAGTTGGACTAGCAGTTCAATAATCTCTGGCTCGTCCGTTGAACCAGTAATCTGAAATGTTGCAAGGCGATCAAAATGCTCTTTATCAGGAACGGCACCAAGGTCCACAAAGTGTCGTTCAGCTGAAGCACCCTCAACTGCACCAATTCGGCATCGGAGTTTGTAGGTACCAGGTGGCAGCGACTCAACTATATGGTCAGTTTTTTTCCAGCCAGACGGATGCTCTGGAGGAAGTGCGATGTACTCTTCCTTATTGACTTCGGAAATAGTCAAAAATGATCCCGCCTGAGTCAGCGGATCATCAAGGTAACACAGGTAGGCCGGACCTTTCTCCTCAAACTGACGGATGCGAAAATTAGCTTCCCATTCGTCAACGATACCCTTCTGCGGCGTGCCGGTATCTAGAAATGCCTTGCCCTTTTCATACCCACCTTTGAAGTAGCCGTTGTACGTTCCACCGACCTTCGCGTTTGCATGTAATTCAACTTCGCGTCGTTGCTTCCATTGTTTGCGGGAACTGCTAAGAGGGCCTTCCAGTTCTACCCAGTCAATCCAGATGGCTGGTGGGTGGCCATAGCCGTTTTGAGCCTTGAGCTTGTTGTGCGCATCCCAAAGTGCTTTGAGGTTTCCGTTGTTGGGCTGCTTTTCCTGCACGGCGAACTCGCGAATCGTATCGGAGGTGACCTCAAGGGGGATTTCTATCGTTTCGGGATTGTCGATGGTTCCGGTGACTTGATGAGTGCTGATGGCCGGTCCCTCGAGTCCCCAGTTTCTGCTCTCGATTAGGCGCTGAGGATGCCCCACCTGGATAAAACGTCGCGCAGGGGGGGTGCCCTCAACGGCTCCCACACGGACTCGCATGACGTAGTTTCCGGCGGGGAGTTTCTTCGGTGAGACGATGATGCGACCGGTTCCGTGGGCGACCTTCAAGTAAGTGCCGCGATCTCGATGTGGCAGGGCTGCGTAGTGTTTGTGATAGGCCAGGTTGGCGCGATCATTCTCTGGATGGCTGGCGGCTGCTTTCTGCGAGTCGCGGAAGCCGAAGTCTTTGGGATCGGGAGTCCCCTCCAGCCGGTCGGCAAAGCCATAAGACCAGATGGGGTGCCCGGACTTAGGTTCCGTTTTGCGAAATTTCGCCATCCTCGCCCGGTTCTCGGGAGTCGCTGCCACCTTGTCGACGCCCTTCTGCCAGCGGGTGAATCGAGTGTAGGCATCTTCGATCTGCATGATTTCTTTTTCGTTCGCGGGATTGATCGTCTTCTCTGGCTCGACGCGAACGATTTTGGATTCTGTCGCCGCGGCCCCAGTGATCGGTCCTTCCAGTTCCATCCAGTCGACCCAGATGGCGGGCGGAGTACCGTACTCGTTTTTCTGCTTGTGGCGGTCGAAATCCTCTCTGACAAGTTTTGCCGACTTGGGCTGGCGCTCTTGGATGCCGACTACTCGCGGCGTGCGTTTCCCGAATTCGATATTGACCTCAATGATCTCCGGGTTCTCAATGGTGCCGGATATCGGTTGCGTGCTGAGCAGTTTGGCAAAGCCGGGTGAGGTTCCATTGAGTTTTTGGGGATGACCGATCTCGACGAAATGGCGGGAAGAATCGGAGCCTTCGACCGCGCCGAGGCGAACCCTAAGCTTGTAGTTGCCCGAGGGAACGTCTTTTGGATCGGGGTGAATGTCAAAGCGTTGAATTCCCCTTGAAAGTTGCAGGTAGGCACCCCGATCGTTGTGAGGAAGCTCGGCGTAGTGCTTCATGTAGCTGTGATATCGCCGGTAGGGGCTGTATAAGGCGGCAACGGCATTGATTGGGTCGCTTCCTCCATAGTCGCGAGGGTCGGGTGCTCCTTTCAGAAGACCAGCCTTTTTATACTTGAGGACAGGATCGGAATCATAATCAGGGTGCTGTTTGCGAAGGGCGGCCACAATGTCTTCGTTCTCTGGCGATTCAGCCGCCTTGTCGACCCCTTTTTTCCAGGGGAGCCATTTCTCATTGTAGGTGTCTTCCAGTCTCGTGATAATTTCCCGGTTTTTTCCATTGATGGTGTTCTCCGGCTCGACACGAGTGATTGCTGACTTCGTCACCGCTGATTCTGTGACAGGGCCCTCGAGTTCAATCCAATCGACCCAGATGGCAGGCGGGGTACCGTACCCGTTTTCCCGCTTGTAGCTGTAAAATTCCCTTGAGAGCATCTTCTTACTACTCTCGGGCCGGCGTTCCTGAATGCCAAACTCACGTGGTGTGTTCGAGCCGATCACCAGAGTTGTTTCAATGATTTCAGGATTATCCTCCGTGCCGAGTACCTGAAGACCCGCGAGTGGCTTGCCCGAGAAACCAGCAAGGACTCCGTTTACACGCTGCGGATGACCAATCTCGATAAAGTGACGAGAAGGATCAGACCCCTCAATGACACCCGCACGGATTCTCAACTTGTACTTTCCAGGCGGAACGTCTTTGGGGTCAGGCACAACATCGATACGCTGAATACCCCAGGCAAGTTTCAGATACGTACCCCGATTACTGTTTGGAAACTCGAGATACTGCTTCATGTAGGCTTGAGTGCGGTCGTAGCCACCTTGGTATGAAAAGGAGGCCTTATTGCCATCTCTAAACCCAAACTTTGTTGCATCCGGAGCACCTTTGAGCAGCCCGGTATTTTGATAGAGCCTGATGCTGTTGGTAAGGTCGTCGAGATTGTATTTCTCACGAAGCTGCGCGAGCAGCTTTTCGTTCTCTGGAAGAAGGGCTGCTTTATCAACCTCTGCTTTCCAGAGGAGGTACCGCTGATACATTTCCTCCTGCTCAGCAATTTTTTTACGACTCAGGACATTGACTGTATTCTCTGGCTCAACGCGAAATGTTTTTGCTGGCTGTTGCCGGGTAGCTTGTCGCTCAAAGGCTTCGTCTAAAGCACTACGCCCAAGCTTCAGGTACTGCTCGATCTGATCACTCGAGATGAACTGAGAGGAACCTACGGTATCAAAGGTACCTGAGCCACCGTCAGCAGGAAGAGAAGACACGTCGACCTTCAAACCCAGAAGTTGCTCGATCGTATTTTGATACTCTCGACGATTCAGTCGTCGCATGGTGATTCGGCCACCTGAGTCAGCCAAACTTCGTCGAGCCGAGACCATCGTCTGTGCGAGTTCATCAAGAAAATCTGCCTTTTCAGACCCGTCTGGTTGCTCGGAATCCTCGGGAGGCATTTCACCCGAGTTCAATACGTTCAACACTTTCTGCCAGTGTTCCGCCTGCTCAATAGTGGCAATGGTGAAAGAAAGTGTTTCTAAATCAACGCCACCCTCCTGTGTTGCAGAGTCATGGCAGTCAAGGCAATGCTTCTTGAAGAACGCCTGATGTTCTTGCGGAAAACGCACTTCAGTCGTCGCAGCTTGCCCCAAAGAACAGAGCCACAAGGCTGAAAAGCAGATTGGAAATACAATACGGTGCATGATTGATTCTTAAGTTGTAGGTACTGGCGTTTCGTGCAGCCTTGTTGGGAGGGGATTCCTACACATCCAACACACCGCACAACACCAAACCGTTGCGATACTTACGATTGAAGCTCTTTCACAACGCCGGTACTATCACCATGTTGATCGGTATTGATGCCCATCCCTTGCAGCATCGTCAGCCACACATTGCATAACGGTGTGTCTTCCTCAACAACAAGATGCTGGCCGAGTTTCAAGTTGGCACCACCGCCGGTGATCACTGTTGGGCAGTTGGTGAGGTAATGGATGGAACTAATATTGGACCCGAAAGCCACCGCGGTATGGTCGAAGAGACTCGACCCATCTTTTTCTTTCGTAGCCTTCAGTTTATCAATCAGCCTCGCGAGGAGTTCGCTGTGCGTTTTATCTCGTAACTTGGACGCTTCCATACGCTCGCCAGGTGAGTAATGGCTTACATTGTGCGAACTGGGTTTGACATCGAGACTCTGCAAGAGGCTTTGACCAGGCATACGGTAGGTCAGCGATCGAGTCGTGTCGGTCTGCAGCGCAGCAACAATGAGATCCTGCATAATCTCGATTTCAGCTTTCCCCTTGAGACCGGGTTCCGGCTCGCTAACAGGAGCCTTGGCCTTGGGAACCTCCAGCCAGGCTTCGTCTTTACTTAAACGTGTCTCGATATCACGGATACCTTGAAAATATTCTTCGAGCTTTTCTGAATCTTCGCGAGAGAGGCCGTACTGCACTCGCTTGGCTTCACTTACCACAGCATCAAGAACACTACGCTTCTGGGCGATAGCTGCCTGACGCTGTTCAAGTGGCATGTCATCTGCTGAAAATAGTTTATGAAAAACCTGAACGGGATCATTACTACCAGCCTTGGGCTTACCACGAGCATCCCATGCCAACGACAGTCCGGGACCGTGCCCTTCGAGGGCGGAGCTATTCAATTGGATTGAAGAGTATCGAGTGTCTTGTCCAAGGTGCTGCGCGACAACCTGATCGGCAGAGATACTGTTGGCCATGTTCTGGCCAGCGACTGAGTAGCGATTGGCACCAGTGAGCCAAAAGGTACTGCCCCAGTGGGCTTCGTTCGAGAACTGATTTGAACATCCTTGCACCACAGTGATGTCAGACTTATGGCGAGCGAGGGGGGAAAGCCCTTCAGATAGCTCGTAGTCAGTTCCCGTTTGATTGATGTCGGGGTACCATGTTTCTTTAGTGACGCCGAATCCAATACTGAGAAAGACACTTCGCTTTGGGGGACCACCGGCGATTGTTGACGCAGCTTGTGTGAAACGGCGGAACCCAAGTGATTCAAGAGCGGGCAAAGCAATGAGCGAGCCCACTCCTTGTAGTACATGCCGACGACTGAGGTGCATTCCGAACTCCGTAAGTACTTGGCAGAGTCAGATCGACGACGATTGAACTGACTCCATTAACTATTCCATTTTTTAATGTAGTTCCGCAACCTTTTATTACTTTGAATTGTAGGCCGTTCCGGCAACGCAGCAGATTGGCACCAAAAGCCCGCGGATTTGTAAAAAAGCAACAAAATGAGATGAATAATGCCGTCAGACACTTCCAACGAGCTCTTTTGAACGCCTTATTTTCATCCCCACGTGTCTACCAAAGAGGCTGCTAGGTCTCCGGCATTTATTCGGCAGACTCAACGCGTTCTGAAGAATGTCTGTTAGCGTGGCTGCAAGGGCTTTCCACCAACTGAGACACACCCAGACAATTGACTCACCATCTCAAGAACGTGTTGTCGCTGTTGTTCATTCCCACCTTCCACAGTGACCGCGTTGTGCAACCGTGCTGGGGTCAAGTCACTCTCTTCAGCAAGAAGCTGCTCAAGCACCTGTGATGACACCCACACAACAGGAGTGTCATCTGCTGGCAACCCAACAAGTAACTCAACAGGACGATTGCTCTGACAACAGAGCGTCCACTGACCTCCACCGGGGCCAATTGTGGCCAAACCGAAACGCTGATCTGACTCGACATCAGATTTCCAGCGTGCCTGACCGAGACGCTGCTCGAGTAGTCCACGTGCGTCAGGAACCACAACTGACCGAGCCACCGGCGGCCAGTGGAAAGAATGCTTAATCGCAAATCGACATAAACGCCGAATAGCATCGTCATCTAAGACGGGTGATGGTAGGTCTGGTGCAACGCGATGAGTGGCAGTCGAATCAAAGACAGGATCGTCTCGCCAATACGCACTATATACGTGCATCTGATCACCAAAAAGCTTCGCAAGTGACGACGTGTCAAAACCACTGGCTTTCTTTGCTCCACCACTTCTTCGCGCCTGCTCTGCCAACTCAGCCACAAGTGACGCGAAAACATCATAGAGCTGGCTGACTGATGTTGGGTGTGTTGATGTCAGGTGATACGTCTGCCCGTGCAATGCCTGGTCTTGAATGATCCGCGTCATAACGGCTGAGACCCAATCAACAGGAACAAGGTTTTTCCGTTCATCTCCTGTCATACCGAGCACACCAAGAAGTGAACTCGACTCAACAGAAACGGCCATAAAGGCCTCTACAAATGGCTGGACAATACGAAGGGGCTTGTAGAAACCATGAAACGTGTTGGTGAACCCATGAAGCAGGTCTCCGACAATGATACTTGGACGATGAACCGTGCAAATTTCAATATGCTCAGCTTCTCTCGCAGCTGTTTCTGAAGTAATTTTGCTACGTTCATAATCATTGCCAGGAGTCTGACCGACGTCTAACTCGCTTTCAAGAATGCGCCCTTCTCGAAGACCGCAGACGTATGCACTCGATACATGGTGGAGCCGACGGATACCAGTCGTTTTGCAGAACGCAAGAACGTTTGCAGTTCCATCCACATTACTGCGGTATGGTTCTCCGTCACTTTCCCTTTTTTGAAACGAAAGGCTTGCGGCAGAGTGAATAAGTTCATCGACGTTTAGGGCAACCCACTCGGTCTCTTCATGAGTGAGACCAAGCCCAGGCTGAGTGATATCACCGGTCAGCACGACAGGAAATGGCACATCCGCAGCAGCAACTTCCTGCCAGTCGAGCAGTAGCTCATCAATTCTTTTAACTGCTGAAGCAACTTTACCCGGACGAACAAGTACTGCTATCCGCCGTCCAGCCGCAGCAAGATCTCGCAGAAGTGAACGGCCGAGCAAGCCCGTAGCACCCGTCAGCATCAAGTAATGATTGTTGTCTGCCATATCCCAGTGTCCTTTTACGTACCATCAGACATGAATCGCTGCGCCACCATCAACAATAAGCGTCTGCCCTTGAACAAGGTCAGACAATGGTGACGAGAGAAACAGGACCGCATCAGCAACATCGCTGGCCTCGAGCATACGTTCGCCTGTCATGGTCTTACTTTCACGACCGGCAAACATCTGATCCGCTCCGGGCAGTCGTTTTGTCGAGTCCGTTTCAACGAGCCCTGCCTCAACGACATTGACATTCACTCCAGTGTCACCAAGTTCCAGCGCCCAGTGCCGAGCAAGTGCGGTGAGCGCTGCCTTTGAACCACCAATGATTCCATACATAGGAAGTGCCATGTGCGTCCCGTGACTCGAAAGCACAACTGCTTTCCCCCGGCGGCTGCCCTGCTGAAGCATTGGCGATGCCGCTTTGAGCAAGTGAACAAGCGACATGACATTGGTATGCATTGCTGCATCGAAATGTCTTTGAGTTGTTACAGAAAGTGGTCGAAAGCCACCGGTGGCAGCATTGTGCACGAGAATATCGAGTCGACCAAACTTCTCGGACACAAACTGGAGCATCTCTTCAACATCGTCTTCGTGGCTCACATCTGCTCGGACACACGCGACGTTGCGACCCATGGCGGCTATCTGCTCGGCAACAAGTTCTGCTTCATTGCTACTTGTGACATAGTTCACAACAACATCAGCGCCCGCTTCAGCAAGCCGTAACGCACAAGCACGCCCAATCCCTCGGCTTGAACCAGTGACCAATGCAACTTTTCCACTTAGATCAATCATGAAATATCACCCTTATGCTGAACCAACAAAATCATTTGTCTTCACGTACCCAATTCGATTTGCCAACCATTTTTGAAAGTGAAATATTCGTTCTTCACGTCTCGAAACTAATCCTTCACTTGGCTGCATTAACGACTCAACACCAACCTGGACGGACGGAAGAAACTCAACATCTTCATTCACAACCCGTCGCCAGAACCCGGCTTGAACTTTGGCAATACACCTTGCCAAAAGGTTCAGTAAATGTCGTTTCCGTTCACCCTGAAGTGCAAGAATCCGCCACCTTATCCGGCAAGACTTCGGCCCGGTCGGTATCACGGTTTGGAAACTTGTACCCAACGCTTCGGGGGTCCACATAAAAGTGGGATACGCAATGCCATGGATATAACGACTCTCCACCTCTCCATGAGCTTGCCGTGCGACCTGCCGTCCTGCAGCGGACACGACATCACTAGAACCAGGCCCAAAAAACATTGACCCACCTGGGATTATTTTATGCGTACAAAGATCGCCATCTGGAATCTCGCCAAGCGTTGCACGATGAACAAAGCCGACGTGATAGCTTTCAAGATTATTTTCTACAAGCACTTTCCAATTCACAGGAATATCGAGATCAGCCTGGTATATCACTCTGCCCGGATGACGATCACGACGGCATAACCTATTGGTTTCTTCCTGTCCGAGATGAGACTGAATGCTCGGAGAACCCTCTATTTGCGAAACAAAAACAATACCGCCCACTACCTCAACACAGAGTGGCCGAAGCCCGAGACCATCTTTCTCCAAGGGGCGGAAGGATGGTGCATCTGGAATACGCTTCGTCTTTCCTGAGGCTGCATATTCCCATCCGTGGTATTCACAGACGAGCGTGTCACAACAGCCTTTAGTTTTCGATGTTAAGCGTGACAGTCGATGGGCACACACATTGAGAAATGCTCGTATCACTCCGTCCCGTTGCCATAAGACAACCGGCCCACATGGCAGGTCAACTGTGAGGAAATCACCATCATTTTGAAATTCGACAGAAAACGCAATGGCCCACCATGCATCATGAAAAACCTTTTCACATTCCTGCTTATACCAACCTTCATCGCTGTACGCCTTTGCTGGCAACAATTGCGGAAGATGGGTGTCACTGATGAACATCACCATCTCCCTGCTGACGATTTGCACAACAACAAAAACAGTTTAATCGAACAATCATTATGACTCCTGTCGTGACGGCACACGTGCAAGGTGGAGCCCATCAAGAGCAAGAATTGGACGACTGTCACTGCCATACAAAGTAAAGTCGTAAATACTTTCTTTCTCATCATGCGAGCGATAGAACATTCTGAGAGTGCACTTTTCATTCTCGTGTGCAGCATCAGCAAACCGTAGCCGTTCAAAACGCAGTGGAACCTCCACCCGCTTACCAAGCAGGATGTACGAGTAGACAGCACAACCAACAATACAGCCATCAAGAAGGGCAACTGGTACGGTCCAACCGCGTGCACCACGTGGTGCTGCAACGACATTTGGATCTGGTGCGGTCACTCGCCCCCACCCGCCACTTCGATCAAGAAACAGACCCGAGAGCGTTCGGAATGATTGCCCATGCCGTAGCGGTGCGTCTTCCTGATACACCATTGGATTAAACGGAAAGAGTTGTTCGTCAAGAACGTTTTCTATCACTCCTTGAGAATCGACGGCAATACTTCCGCTGAAATGTTCCCGAAGATCACCTAACTCATGGCCAGCCGTATTCTGAACAGCTGCCCACCCAACAACAGGAATTTTTCCACTGCCATTGTTTTGCCCAACAGTTATGGTGGCTTCTCGCTTGGTGTCAGTTGAAAAGCCAAATGGTCGCTGGATCGTAACGTCTCGAATCTCTCGCACAGTTCGTGTAACTCCTGCGGCCAATGCAGACTGTGCAATGATCTCAGCAGCCATGACTGCCGGCAAAAGCGGCCGTCCATATTGCGTGTGCTCAACTAGAAATGTGTCCTGAGTCGGATCAAAATCAACAGAAACGGACAACCCTTCTACAGTCGCCTGAACATGCCTTATAAGACTGCCTGCAGCCGTTGATGTTTTGCTCGTCGACTCAGATAGAACGTAGCCGGCGGCTTCACAAAAAGCTGGCTCAGTCACAATCACCTCTGACACTGGAAGACCAGAGGCAATTTCATCAAGAAAATGTTGTACACCCTCAGCAAGCGGCATGAATTTTAGTCCAAACTGTTCCAGCACAAACCGACTCTCCGGCCGGCTTGCCATCCCGACTTCATCCCAAGCATGCCAGTGAAACACCGTCGCTGGAATATTTCTATCTGCTCGAACACGGCCAACTATTTTTGCCAGGAGATCATTTGCCATAGCGTAGTCAGCCTGCCCGTGACCACCGAAGCGACCGCTGGTTGACCCGAAGCCAATCACTGCTCCAAGCATTTTTTCATCTGTTGCAGCCAGGATGTACTCAAGACCGAGTGCTTTGGGGAACACCGTGGCAGAAAATCCAGCGTGCGTCTTTTTTTCAAATCTACATGCAGATTCAAAACCTGCACCATGCACGATCCCTCGCACTGGACCGATCTGGCACTGCACATCAGCAACCATTTGTCGAACCGCCTCTTGGCCGGAAAGATCACACGGAAAGTAATGTGCTTCAATTCCTTCTGCGTCGAATGCCGCTAATGATCGCCGTATTTCAATTGTCTTTTCTACTACGTTCCAAGCACGACGAGGATCTTCCCCTCGCTGTTTAGCCTCAACCATAAGACGACCTTTGAGCGTCTTGATTCCAGAATCATCGAGGTCGAGCCATCCTGGTTCAACAGCCACAAGTTCAGTCGAACCAACAAGTGCGAGACGAAGTCCGTACTGCTTCCCGAAGGCTCGGGCACAGGCAGCGGTCACACCGCGAGCACCACCCGTCACAAGCCAGACAGAACCGCGAGAAACAGCCTCGAGCGGCGTTGTTCCCTCAGGTACTACTGCTTCTTGTGAAGCCATCTGCATGCGCGTTGCTGCTCGATAACCGACTTCAATTATGTCACTTTTCGTACACAGTTCTGTGACTGTTGAATGTGCAATCTCTGATGGACGTGCCTCTCTCGCATGGTCAACCACACGAACCTGTAAATCTGGAAATTCTCTTGCAATATTTTTGAACAGGCCAGCCAGCCCACCACCTGAAACATCATCAATGTGAGTATCAATACCAAACTGCCCACCGAGCCGTGTCACCGCAGTGAGTGTTGCATCACGAATGTCACCTGCTTCCGTACGCTTGATTATCCATTGCTGGCAGGCAAAAAATACGGATTCAAGGAGTACCTGAAGATCGCTGTACGTGCCGGCAGACGATTCTCCAGCAGCGCTTGCTATAACAAGATGCGTCACTGCTCCGATCGATTCCTGCTGTTCAATAAATCGCTTGGCATCAGCGTACCCCCCGCACGAAGCAACAACAGCATCTGCTCCGCGTTGCCGTACTTCAGCGGCAACAGCGTCTGCGATCTTTCCACTACCAAGAACAAGGACTCGTTCACCAGAAAGGTGACGATCTCCTGCTGCTGCTGCCATCTCGCAGTGGTCTACAACATATCGCCTCGTCACGCTGGGTGTTTCCCGGCCACGAGCTGGGCCCTTTGTAGGCGGTTGTATTCTGCTTTGGTGAACCTGCAAACCACGAAGCGACTCTGACAACTCGGGGCACCACTGTGCTGTTCGCCCACCTGAATGCACGTGAGCCCTGCCATTGAACACCCCTGGAGCAAGCCAGTGCGACGTTGCCGACATCCTGGCTTGTTCCTCTTCATCACTACCCACAAGAACAATTACTGCATCGTGAATATTTCTTTGCCCATCGTGCAGGGCAATACGGTCTAGTGGTGACTCTGGCCTAACTGCATGCACCTCATTCGCAAGCACCGTGACATCGCCATCAACATCTACTCTACAAATCTGTTGTTCGCCTATACACAACAGGAATACCGGCGCATCAAGTGGACACATCTGCCGGAGCTGCTCAGTTGCATCAGCTGTGGAATGGGCCGTTCGTATCACATGGTCGACTGCGATCGCAGCGGGCGTCAGGGTGTAAGCATTTTCACTTACAGACTGGCCCGAACAATCGAGCCAGGCAATGATCCCGTTCTGATTCCAGCCGCATAGCATGCCAGGCAGACCGGGAATGCTCATTGAGCCCCCAACGACAGAGCCATTTGTGAACGCTTCTGCATGCGGTGCGAGATGCCGCCCAAACCCAACAACAACACCAGTCTCCTCAGGCTGAACGCTCGCTATGATATCGAAGGTCCCAATAGCATCGAACGGACGAGCCATTGCCGCACGTACAACAGACGCCGTGACACCAGCCCCGGATGCAACACCATCAAGTTCTTCACCTATCTCTCTTGGAAATACTGGGGCATCTTGAAAACTCAAGGATGACGAAAGGCAGCGCGCCCACTGCTGAATTTTCTCCCTATCGCGACGTCCTTTTTCTTCACCCGATAAAAATGCTGAAGACTTGTAGACGTCAACAGACTTTGTAACGCCCGAGACAGAACGCTCTCCATAACTCGCACGCACGTCACCACCACCAATTCGTGGCTGCATGTATTCCAGAAGGTGCCGCAATGTTGGAAAGTCATCGAGTGAAAGCTCATCGTCTGCCTGAAGGTCATACTTCTGGCCAATTTCGCCAAACAGCTGCGCTTTCCGAATACTATCGATGCCAAGATCAGCCTCAAGGTCTGCATCAAGTTCAACAATCTCTCGTGGATACCCCGTCTGCTCGATAACAAAATCAATCAGGAACTCGGAAAGTTCATCAATCTCGTCGGGCGTACCGGCCACGGTCGCTGCGTCAGCAACTCCATTGCTCGCGTGACCATTCATGCTCGATGCGTGAGCATGCCCGTTTGATTCCGCTGATGTCACCGACTGCAGTGCTGGAGTGCTACCACCAATTCGTGGCTGCATGTATTCCAGAAGGTGCCGCAATGTTGGAAAGTCATCGAGTGAAAGCTCATCGTCTGCCTGAAGGTCATACTTCTGGCCAATTTCGCCAAACAGCTGCGCTTTCCGAATACTATCGATGCCAAGATCAGCCTCAAGGTCTGCATCAAGTTCAACAATCTCTCGTGGATACCCCGTCTGCTCGATAACAAAATCAATCAGGAATGATTCGACTTCCAAAATTCCCACCTTAGGACTCGCAGGCATCTCACTCCGTGAATTTGGCTGAGAAAGGGCTGAGGGCACATCAACGATTGAGGCTCCTGCTCCGCGTGGTTTTGAAAAACCGTTCTGTGTTGGTGCACCCTGTCTCTGGCTGGAATTACGGGCACTCGCAACGTAGTCAAATCGTGCCGAGTGGTTACCATTCGGCCTTGGTGGCACTTCTGCTTTTGCGACTGGCTTCAACGCCTGTTTTTTTCTTCCCCCTGCAGCAGCGTTGCGATTGCGTTCTCGCCGGCGAGCTGTTGCATCAAACCGAGATACATCACCGACTGACTGAGAGCCAGTGCCGTGTTGAGCACCCGCTCCTGGTTGTACAGCACCTGCGGACAACCCCAATGCAGCCTGCAATCGGGCCATCTGTTCCGCCGATGTGCGGCCTCTTTGGTCAAACTGCACGATTGTAATATCTCGACAGTCAACAAGGATACGACGCACTAAGCCAGACAGAACAGCTCCTGGTCCAACTTCAACAAATGTCCGGACCCCTTGCTCGTATAATTGTTTCACAACCTGAACCCACCGTACTGTCTCAGTCATTTGTCGAACGAGACTGGCACGGACCTCTGCCGGATTCGACAGAGCATGAAGCGTCGTACTACTCAATAGTGGGCACTGGGATTCTGCAATCGGCAATGAGTCCAGAGTCCGGGACAATTCAGCCGCAGCTTGTACGAGAAGCGGTGTGTGAAACGGACTCGGCACAGCCAACCTTTTGGCTCGTGTCCGGGTTGGTTCAAGAAGTAATTCAACTGCATCGATTGCTCGCGAAGTACCACCAACAACAGTCTGTTCTGGAGCATTTTCGGCACATCGCCATACAAGCGAATCAAATGGCTTGATCGCAGATTGAACAACTTCTGCACCGGCTAGAATGGAAAGCATGGCCCCGTCAGGTGGGCCGTGCTGGTCAACTGCTTCTGCTCGAGCCTTTGTGGCTTTAAACCCAATTTCCTCTGACCAACATCCGGCAGCAGTAAGCGCTGGGAACTCGCCGAAAGAATGGCTAGCGATGCAATCTGGCTGAAAACCCATTGCCTTGAGAACCTTCCAGGCAAACAAGTCACCGAGGTACATTGCCCATTGCGTTTCCCAGACACCGGAGCCCATCTTATTTGGACTCTTCCATGCTACTTCAGCAAGTGTTGGGGCTTGGCACAAACGAGCCAACTCATCAAGCTCCGCAAGAACGACTTGTCCTTCTGGGGTTTCGTTCGCGAGCCCCTGGAACATGCCCGTGTACTGTGAGCCCTGTCCCGGAAAGAGTGCGGCAATACGCCCGGTATTGGCTTGTGCTCGCGTGTTGTTCTGTAGTTCAGGCGACATTGAAGAGCTGTGCCTTCCTTCCTTCGAGAGAGACAGGCCATTGTCGAGAACGAGATGGCCAATAAGATCGTCGTTCACCTCTGTCAGACTTCCCGCTCTGTAGCCGTCCGTTGAAGCAACTGGCAACGGACATGATTTTGATGAAACCCGAAGATGATCTAAAACTGTTAGTTCATCTGATATTGAACCTGCTGCTGGAAGGCTTCCCGAGCGAACAGCATTCATCAGCTTCAAAACGCCTGCAGCTCCTGCCGCAGCGCCTAGGTGACCGATTTGTCCATCCAACGAACTCACCAGGTGTACTGATTCAGTGTCCGCTCGTGCGGCGAGTGACTTCAGCACCTCTTTGTCTCGTTCAGGGTGGGCAACACCAGAGTATTCAGAAGTGACAACAGCTTCATGAGGCAACTGCGTCGACTCAGAAACATTATTCATTACTCGAGCAGCGGTTACCTCCGGTTGCTCACCAGCGGAAACACAAACATCACGAATGACGCCATGTATTGTGTCACCTGCTGCCTGGGCATCCGAGAGCCTCTTCATCACAAGTACAACAGCACCCTCTCCCGGAACACGTCCCTCACCGTCAAGATCAAGAGCGGTTCTAGGCCCCAAGGCAAGACTCCCCCGTAGGGAAAGCATTTCGTAGGCAACGAGATCGAGGTACCGCTGTCCAGCTGCACAGAGAACGGCATCATTACTCCCGTCGCGCAGCATATCAACAGCTGCTGCAATTGCTGTTGTCGATGAACAGTCACCAGCATCGAGCGCAAGTGCACCGCCCATAAGGTTAAAAGATTTTGTCAGGCGACTTGCTAGCGTACTACTCGTAAAGCTTCCGGTTTCATCGACAAGTGCAGGGAATCGCTCGAGCACTTTTTTCTCATAGGCTGAGAGCACCTCAACAATCTGCGATTCACTCAGACCACGCCGTCGCAATAAATCGGTAAGAATCACCGCTGTCTCAGGTAGACGCAAACCGATTTGAAGATCGTGAGAGAAGTCACCCCCAAACATGGTGCCCACGACAACACTCACCCGTGTTCTATCCCACGTTTCATTTTTCAACCCGGCACCAGCCAGAGCAGCATCAGCTGCTTCAAGGAGCATGAATTGCAACGGGTTCGCAGCGGCTATCTGCTTTGGCGGAACCTTGTGTCGTCGCCAATCATACTCAAAACCTTCAACAAAACCGCCCAGACCAGCCATGGCATGCCAAGACTTCGGACCCGTTGGGTCGATCGCTCGCTCAAAACTCCATCGTTCTGGAAGTACCGCCTGAATCGCAGAGCGACCTTCCGCAAGCATTTTCTCAAACTCTGAAACCGATAGCGCACCTGGTAATACACAACCGGTACCAACAATCGCTATAGGTTCATCACGAACCAACTGATTCCTTCCACCTGCGGGACGCACCGCCTTCACACTCTCGACATGCTCTGCAATCGCAAGGTGTACGTTGAGACCGCCGATGCCAAAGGCATTGACTGCAGCAAGCCGGGGCTTCCCGTCTTCTCGCCGCTTCCATTTCTCTGTGCTTTTCGGGACGCGAAATGGACCATCTCTCCAGTTAAATTCATCATTCAATTCATCAGCTGTCGTGCCCGGCGGAATCAGATTGTGTTCCATCGCCAGAACAACCTTCACGAGACTGGCAAGACCAGCCGTCTCAAGCGTGTGCCCCACGTTTGCTTTCACACTCCCGATGGGCACTTTTTTATTGGGCGGAATGTGTTGCGAAAGTAATCCCGCGAGTGCACCCAACTCAGTTGCATCACCAACTTGCGTGCTCGTTGCATGTGCCTCGATGTATTCAATTTCTGACAGATCTTCTTTCTTAGGGTAAGCCCGTTGAACCGCCAGAGTCTGACCTTCTTGCCGAGGGGCCCAGAGACTTTTCCCTTTTCCGTCACTCGCGACTCCAATGCCACGAATAACAGCACGAATACGATCTCCGTCTTCAACTGCTTTTGACAACGTCTTCAGTACCAGAGCGACGTATCCCTCTGCAGTCACCAGACCATCTGCATTTTTCCCAAAAGGGCACGAGCCCTTATTACTGACTGATTGCGCCGCAGAAAACAGAACAAGACTATCTGACTTGCAATACGATGCTCCGCCCACGATCGCTTGGTCAATACTCCCGGCATTTAATGCACGTGCGGCAATGGCAAGAGCCTGCAGTGAAGATGCACACGCCGCATCGACAACAAGATATGGCCCTTCTAATTGAAGTGCCTCACGAACAAGCCGTGCTGCATCCAGAGCACTCAGTGCAATCGGCCGCCCCGCTTTCCGCCCAGGATACCTTTGACGCACGGCAGCCGTGACCTCGTTGGACACACGTGTTACCGCATCATCTCCGAGGAGTTCCCGTGCAACATCAACTTCATGGAGGAGATGTGCGGCTTCATCAATTCGGGTCGAATACACATAATCACCAACCGCTGCGCTTCCCCCTGTATGACCGACGTACACTCCCGTTCTGGAGTGCTTCGGCATAGCAAACGGATCTAATCCTGCATCACGACACGCTCGCGAAGCGACTTCGAGGAACACCTGATGAGCGATGTCATAATTTTCTATATGTTCACTTGTAAGTGGACAGACAGACCGATCTACAGGTCGGTCGGAGACAAGGCCACCCAGCTCAGAGTAACTTTTTCCGACAGTCCCTTTTTCTGACGCGAAGTAAAGGTTTCGGTTTAAGCGATCTGCGGGAAGACTTCCCCACGCTGTTGCACCCTGAGCAACCAGCTTCCAGAACTCATCAAGTCCATCGCCCCCTGGAAGCCGACACGACATACCAACAAGCGCGAGTGGTTCCTTCAACACTATTTTTCCTCATTCCAAATTTTGAAAATTTATGTGATCAAAAAACGACTTCTCATATAACGCCAGTCCGGCGACAGCGATGCACCTTCAAAACGGCTAAGGAACTGATAGAAGCTCCATTTCCACGAGAGCACGAATGTGCAACGGAATGCATGCAAGAAACTTTGCTTTACGAAAATCGCCATGGAGATAGAACTCAGCTAAATGAAACCGGGGAGTAACCCCATCCATGGGTTCAAACCCGACGCAACGAAAAATGCTTTCGGACCACCTGTGGCGACAGCCCAACACATTTCTCAAAAACATCGGTGCAGAGGAAAAAAACTAATCCGCTACTGTTTTTAGTATTGATCCACAATTTTTAGAGTCAAGAATTGGTTTCGATTCCAAAATCACTCAGTAACCAGCCAAAAACCTGCTAAAAAGCTGAAAAACCATGCAAACCCGACTCTCACCGAGCATTTTCGATGAAAACGTTGCTTGGGATGCAGAGCCTAAAGAAAACGCATACGCATCACGACTGTCGCCGTTCGACGTTCTCATGCTGCTTGACGAGAGGCCTGGTTACCCGATGTGTTTTTTTGTCGAAACGCATCTCTCTGGAGACCTCTCACTCCAGCGCCTCCGAACTGCAATAGAAGACGCTGCTCAACGACACCCAAGACTTCGTTCCTGTGCTCAGTACAGCACACACGGTTGGCAGTGGAGCCTGAGCAACCAAACTCCGCAAATTGTTCAGCTTGAACACACACCCAACAAAGAATCAGAAGCGATTGCATTCCGACCATTCAATATCCGTCAGGAACCTGGAATACGGTTCGTTGTTATCCCGGAAAGCAAGCAGCAATGGAGCATCATTCTTCAAGTACACCATAGCGTCTGTGATGGCCTTGGCGCCCTTGATTTCCTTGGAGACATCTGGTCGCTCTACCATGGGAGTCAACCAAGCGATTTCCAAACACACTCAAGAACAAACAACATTCAGACTCACTCAGAAAATGATGGCCATCAAAATATCAAAGGAGACCATCAGCACACCCGCGAAACAATTGCTTTCGCAACATTTCGACCATCACGTATCACGTCGTCAAATAGTGCAAAGAATATTCCACACGGAAGAAAACCGTTTCAGTCATTCACCCTGCCAGCGACGACAGTCAAAAGCTTGCGGAAACGGGCAAGCCAATCTGGTGCAACCACAAATGACATCATTGTTGCAGCCTCATTTCTTGCCATCCATAAGTGGAACAGTCGGCAAGGGAAAGCAGGTAAGCGCATTCGTATAACAATGCCAGTAAATCTACGGCCTCCTCGCGAAAGACAGCCTGCAAGCAACCAGATTGGCTATGCATTCCTCGATCGTCGCCCAGGCCAATTACGCGATCCGCCAGAAGTTATCAAATCGATTGCCGAGGCAAGCCGATGGATTCAACACTCAGGTGCGGCTGGAATGTTTCTTGTCGTACTAGGAGCATTCCTCAAGTGCACATGGCTGCTCCGCCTCATCACACAAATCCCCACATGCTTCTCGACAGCTGTCGTGAGTAATCTTGGTAATATTCAAAGTCGAATGCGAGCAAAAGTCCCTAAAGTAGACGGCTGCGATCAACCAGGAGGACTGAGCATCACGAACGTCTCGGCAGTTCCACCGGTCCGACCTGGTACTGCTTTGAGCATGTGTATTACTGCATACGGTGGTCAACTTACGGTCACGACGATGACTGATTCAAGCCAACTTACACCAAGTGACAGCGTTGAATTGACAGATCTTCTACAGTCCCAAATTGAACACCTCGCATTATAGAAAACAGCACAAAACACACTGCCTGCAGCACTCTGGAACATTAGGAAAAACAGCCCCACCTTTACCGTACCGCAGCCCCGCGAGCCCAATCTGCCTGTGTCGGGAAAACTCCCTTCGGCTTTTATCGACACCGAAATCATCACGATCACTTGTGCCACTTCTGCGGGCTAGACGAACCATATGGCCCAGGGATGGTTTGTAACGATCAGGATAGCCTGAGGACCTGAACGTCACCGAATTCTTCCCAATCAACCGATCTCATGAGTATTCAAAGAGAGGTGCAGAGGATGCCATGGCCGGCCATCCTAGCCTCAGAGGAGAATACGAATGGCGAAAGATACTTGGCGAGTTGTAACACAAGGCCGCAACGGCGAACTCATTACTCACGACTTCGATAAACCGGAAGATATTCCAACATCCCATCTTCAGGTTGGCATTGATGACTGTAGCACTGACCTTGAACTCAGGGGTGCTCCAGTTTTCCGTTCACTTGTTGGACCAATGCCTGAAGGAAAAAATGTAATCCGTTATGAGACTCCTGAAGTCTTTGAGATGCTGACAAAAGAATGGGCAATACCAAAGGCTCCAAAACGGCGATCACGAAAAAAGAAGACAGCGACCAATGGCTGAGACAATTTTCGCGAAGATCATTCGCCGGGAAATACCTGCTCAGATAGAGCACGAGGATGAGATGTGCCTTGCGTTCCATGACGTCGCACCACAGGCCCCAACCCATATCCTTGTCATTCCCAAAAAGCCGATACCACGCCTCACTGAAGTGACCGACGCAGACACCCCTCTGCTCGGTCACCTCATGAGAGTGGCGACAGAAATCGCCATGAAGCTGAATCTTGCTAACGGATTTCGTCTGGTTGTGAATTGCGGGACAGACGGTGGCCAGACAGTAGATCACCTGCATATTCACCTGCTTGGTGGCCGGTCACTCCGATGGCCACCGGGATAGCATGCGAGTTCGATTCTGCGTACCAAAGTCTGTCCAGACTACCGCCACCAACTTCGGGCTCGATCGAAGAAGCCTTCGTCTTCAGTGGCTTCCTCTTCTGCCTTAACCCTCCGTTCTTCACGGCGGGCGATCCGCTTCGCAACCCTTTCAGCCTGCTCGTCACTAACGGCTGCCTGCAGGAAACGTGGCCAGTATCCCTCGAGTCTCGAAAGGACCTTTGCCGTCGAGCCATCTGCAAGCTCACTTTCCATTTCGTTGAGCAATACATGGAGTTGATTTTGCTGCTCCTGGTTAAACACCAGATCGTAGACTTCGATTTCATCAATTTCGACGACACCCGGCCCAAGCATATCGAATCGTAAACGTAATGATTCGTTGGGATCGCTAGGAAGATCTGTTACCTGTAAGACAAAACGATTCCATCCTTCTTGCAGAGGTCGCCCACCGGCTGCTGCCCCAACTGGTGCAAAGCGATAGTATTGCTCGCTGCCCTGAACCCCTTCGACCGCTATTCGCAGCGGAGGCTGGGGCACGGATGGAGGCAGTCGCAACCACACGGCAACACTTAAGCGACCCGTTTGTGGAGGCTGAAATGGATTACTCCGCACTGTCGCAAGATCACCAACTGATGTCATACGAATGGCCTGATTCTTTTCACCATCACCAACTGCTGGTGATGGTGCATCAATCAGTTCGAGCAGCCCTCCAGCCGCTTCAACAACCTCCCAACCAGTAACACCACCACCAAGACTCGGCAGGTCAAATCCTGGATTATCGAGCACTGGAATCTGAGGGGGCGTCTCGAGCACAGCCTGGCGTTGTCGTAAATCAGCCACACTCTCCTCAATTGAGCGAACCGCATCCTCCTCGAAATGAACTATCCCTGAGAGTGGCCGCATATCTGTTCCGGAGCCAGCTAGCCGAATGACTCGAAGGCTCCATGGCATGAGTTCAATCTCTAGTTGGTTGTCAACCGTTGAGAGTGTTTGTTCCGTGACAACGTCTACTCCAGTTGCAGCGGCAGCCAGACTCAAGTCAACCTGCGCTGCCATTCGACTTGCATTTCCAACTAATAGCCAGGCAGCCTCATTGCCTTGAACGAAACGAACTGGAAAATCATCTGGTACGCCGTCTACAGGCTGCAGATTGCGTACAGGAAAGGAAAGGAACGCCTGCCGAATGGCAGCATCACTCGCCGTCAACTCAGCCCAACGAAGCGACTGATCAAAAACAACCTCTGCATCGGCTGTCGCGAGACCAAGGAGCAAAGACTCTTGTCGTTTTGCTCCACCGCTTACCGCGTGAACGACACTCGGAACTGACAATTCTGAGGCATCAAATGGCCCATGCGGAATAACAGCAGTGATGTCTACCTGCTTGGGCTGCTCAAGAAGAACAAGCCCTCTTCGCAATGCACGGCGTTCCCAAGCAGACATTGATGCCGATTGATTCGCCGTTGCGATCGCTGCTGCATCAATATCATTTTCAGTCACAGCATGGAGCCGCGGCGCAACAAACACAGCATTTTTCGGGCGAGTGAGTGCTGCTGGATCAAGGCCAAGCTCATACAAAATTGCCTGATCGCGAGCCTGGCCTGCAACAGCTGGCCTCATTCGTTCGGCCACTGAACCAGCAAACATCAGTGTCGTTGGCATGATGTAGTAATTCCAACCCTCTTGGGCAGCGACAATACGAGCAACACCTTGATGAAGCATCGCTATCTGCTCCGCACGCCATGCAAGCCATGCAGAACGCAATTCCCCCTCGACTGCAGCAGCTCGAGCCGTAAACCGATTGGGACCTGAGTCAAGAAGAACAGTTTTGCCCTTGCCCGTCTCCTGCACAAACCTCAGGAATGTTGTGTCATCGAGCCCCCAGGCAACACCGGGGAGATGAAGCCATCCTTTGGCAGAAAGCTCCAGAGCAATTCCGTCAACGACCCCAGACCCTCGCAGCCGCTCAACAAGCTCAGCAACAACATCGAGCACTGCACCCTGAACGCGAGGATCGAGAATGTTGTAATGGCGACCGACTAACGTCTCAGATGCGTCCCGAACCTCGCCGTCGCGACCTAAGCAAAGAAGACCCGGCTTACAGTCAACCTGACCAAGAAGACTTTCTATTCGAGGATGAATGCCATCAAACCGAAGCGTTGGAACAAGCCCCATGCCTGCCTGCTCATTCACTCGACACAGCAATGCAAGGCGGTTTTCCTCATCAAATGACGGATCGCCCGCCCCACCTTCCCATCGCGGCCCTCCGGCGGTCAGGTCGGACTGCCAAAGACTCGCTCCGCCTGCGTAGACGTCAACGGCCAAACCGGTGACATGCTGACTCTTGAGACGCTCGGCGGTTTGCGACAATTCATCGTACCAGTGAACCCATCCAGCTGGCTCGCCCGCGCCTCCTTCGCCACCGGCCTGCGCACCCGTTGCCTCGCGCGGCACCGGCGCAAAAATCCGACGCTCCCCATAGCCACTCACTGGTAACGCGGAATCATTCATCTTTGCCGGTCCACGATGCACCGTCACCCGACCGACCGTGGCCGTCTGATGACGCGATGAGTTACTGATAACCAGCAACGGTGATTGAGTTCGGGGCCAGAAAACAAAACGATGTCGACGAAGTACTGCTGATGAACCAGCAGGTGGTCGTGGCACTTCAAAGCCACCGTCATGCCGAACTGAAATAAGCGTGTCACCAGATTTCTGCTCGAGAACTGATAAACCAACTGCCACATGCTGGTCGCTGGGGTAGGCAACTTCCACAGCATGAGGCCGACCAGGAATAGCATCCGTAATCACGATCCCTTCCCATGCAGGTACACCCGATGCACTCATTGGTGGCAGTCGAAGCATCGCACCAAGTTGATGAGGCTCAACCGTCGAGTGCCCTGCTGAAAGGAGACCACTAAACCTCGGCATAAGATTGTCAACAGAGGGAACCTTGGGCAGACCAGGCATTGACACTTTTGGTATCGACAAAGAAGGCATTCGACCTGCAGCATTGCCAAGCGATGGCATTGGCATTGCGGGCAGCGAAAGTCGTCTCATCGATGCTGCTGCCTGCCCCGGCAATCGCCGCAACCGCTCATGCAAACGAGGGCTACCGGGATCGAGTTCATAGACCAATTGCCACGATTCCTCACCACCTACACTCGAAACCATGCTGTTTGAAGAAACAACAAACTCTTTTGTGGCTGACGCCAAGGTACGAGACCATCTCAGACTCCCTTGTTCAATTGCTTGAAGTTGGAACTGATACACACCAGGAACAGACGGAACTCCGCATTCAAAAACAACCGGCTGCCATTCTTCCAGAACAATACCCTCAGCAGTTGGCCCTCCTGCAAAAGGAAGCAGTGGCTGAGATTGTGTCTGCAGCTCTTCCCCCGTACGAATATTTTTTAACGCGAGGCGAAGTTCAACATTCCCGTATCCGGCCGCCCGGGTTGGCAGTAATGGGTGCACATCGACGCGAGCCTTCTGCTCCGCCTGCCATTTTCCATTCGGTGAAACTGGTGGTGAAAATCGCATCCGCAAAAGATCACCAGCCACCGCACTAATTGTCAGACGATTTCCGCTGCCATCGAGTTGATGGAGTGACTGATCCACCAAGAATGCAGCAACCGAACCCTCGATACCCACCCCCGTCTCTCCAGGAGCCGCATCCATGGGCCTGAGCCAAATTCGAAGTCGCTTTGACTGCCAATCACTGATTCGCAAATCAAGCCCACCACCATCCCGTGGCTGCTTATTCTGAATAACTAGGGCTGCTCCTTCACGATGCAGCCCCAGAGCCTCATCTGCATGTTCTGAGAGAAGACACCAGTCAATGTGCCTGACTGACTGACTATTTATGAAATTGTCGCCAGCAGGACTTTGGACTGAAGGGGTTGTGAGCACTTCGATACGCCCCGTCCACAACCGCTCTTCACCACCCCCCCATTCAATTCGTAGCCGAACAGGTGGCGGAGCTTCGTGTTCCGCTGCAAATACCTGACGCGGTACCGCCACCGCCGACACAATCAGCAAGAGCACGAACTTGAACAAATGGGCAACCTGATGAAGGATCATCTCAGTAACTATGTACACAACAGATCTGTGACGGCCTCGTACCGTCAACACAATTCAATGCACCTGCTTGATAGCAAGCGGGGCTTTTCATAATGGCGAGATACTATCGATCACGCGGCATGAGGGCAAAACCAGATCAGGGCCAAAATCTGCCTGTTTTGGCTATCGACGCTTTGTTCCTTCATCCGCCACCACGGCCGGTAAAGGTTCCGTATCAGCCTTCGAACGACGATGGACTAGGGCGTCCAGGCAGTCTGCGAGAACTTTTGAGACATCCCGCGAACGATCTGCAACGTCGGATAGGTCAAAGTAATCATCTGGTTTCACAAAAAGTTTTGCCGGTCCATCGAGTGGTCGCACGAGTGACCACCCTGCAACCGTCAGGGCATGACCACCGCCACCAGCGCTGTACACTTGGTCTCGAACGCCGCTACGCCACAGCCCAACGTCACCTTCGAGAAGCCGCCCAATGCTTCGACCAAGCTCTGGAGGATTTTCTTCCACCGAGTCATCACGCGTCGTTTGATCGCCTGTGCCTGCGATCAATTCGCCAACAGTCGCCCCAAAGTCTATGGGCATCAGAAGCCCAGCATATCGTTGACTTGCCTGCCGATCTGCTGGATCAACCAGAATCGCTGGCACATGAGTCAGCTCTGTGTATGGCGCCGGCTCATGAGGAGCGATGCCAACCTGACCATGCAAACCGAGAGGAATACCTCGCAGCCCAAGCAGCAGCATCCCGAATCGCTGCCAGCGATTGCTGACAGTCGCGACAAGTCGTCCAAGCCAGTCATCCAGATGCGCGAGTTCACCAGCAAAGATCTGCCGTACAGCACTTACTTGATCCGGATCCGTCTGGTTGGTTACGACAAACTCTGGAATTTCAGCTGCAGGGCCTGGTGGTGGATCATCCTCATCAAAAAAACCGTCCCGCCATACCTGAGGTGCGTCCCATGAGACACCAAGGCTGTTCAGGTGAACCCATAAAAGATCAGTCTTGCCTTTTTCAAACTCATGTATTGCTGCGCTGAGAACATGCCCGCAACTACTTTCTTCTTCTGCTTCGACCGTCACCGGAAGACATTGTGGAGAAACACCGACGACATTGAGGTTTGTGAACCGTGTCTTCAGATGTGAGAACTGTTCCTCTGCATCTGTTACCACTGTCACATTCCAGCCGCGGGCTTCTGCGGCAGCCAGTGGACCACCGACCGTGTCGTGCTGATCACCCGAATGTCCCAGAGCTATCTCATGGAGGGTCTCGGTTGGATCCGTTGTTCCAACCAGCACTCGATCACATGCAAGGCCCGCTGAAGCAAGCTGACAGATCGTTGGATTGGAAGCCCACGTTGCCCCAAAAGGTGACAGCATCCAGGCTGGGAGCCTGTCTGCGGTGACAAGAAGCCAGCCTTCGGGGAGTTCTCCTTGCCAGTGGGACGGTGTTTGGTTCATGCTCTTGGTTATAACTCTTGGTTATAAATGGGACAGTATTCAGGGTGGAGGCTTCCACGGCCAACCGTCAGGCACATGTAGTAATGACATCATCTTATCGGACAACACCATCAAAAGCCGATGGAATGCCGTCTGGTATTCCATATATCGTCGGAAATGAAGCTGCCGAACGCTTTTCGTTCTATGGCATGAAGGCCATTCTGGCTGTTTTCATGACAGAGCATCTCGTCAATCGCAGCGGTGACTTAGCCGTCATGAGCAATACGGATGCCAAGTTTTACTTGCATTCGTTTGTGGTTGCCGGCTACCTCTTCCCACTCATCGGGGCTGTTCTTGCCGACTGGATTTTTGGGAAATACCGCACCATCCTCTGGCTTTCAATTATCTACTGTCTTGGGCATCTGTCGCTGGCTCTTGATGAAACGCGGCTTGGTCTTGGTATTGGCCTGGCACTTATTGCCATTGGAACCGGTGCCATTAAGCCCTGTGTATCAGCACATGTAGGTGATCAGTTCGGAAGTGGAAACAGGCATCTGCTCAGCCGTGTATTCGGTTGGTTTTACCTTGCTATTAACCTCGGAGCGTTGGCGAGCACACTTCTCACCCCGATTCTCCTGAACGAAAAAAGCTTTCACAATCTTTTTGGAAGCCTTGCGAAACCTCTGGCAGAAGTTGGCATCGTACCAGGGCCGTCGCTTGCTTTTGGAGTTCCCGGCGTGCTCATGGCACTAGCTACGCTTGTCTTCTGGCTTGGCAGAAATACCTTTGTCCATGTACCTCCTCGAGGCAAGACATTTCTGCGTGAAGCATTGAGCGGGGAGGGGCTTCGGGCTCTCGGCAGTCTCATTCCAATTTATCTCTGCATCGCAGCATTCTGGTGCCTCTTTGACCAAACCGCGAGCGCATGGGTGCTCCAGGCAAAATCAATGGACATGAAGCTGCTTGGTGTCACCTGGCTGCCAAGCCAGCTTCAGGCAGTCAATCCGCTGTTCATACTCATTTTCGTGCCGCTTTTCTCCTATGTCATCTATCCGGCGATCGACCGATTTTTCCCGTTAACACCCCTTCGCAAAATTGGTATTGGTATGTTCCTGACGGTACCTGCTTTTTCAATAAGTGGTTTTATCCAGATGTGGATAGAAGCCGGCCAGACGCCCTCGATTGGCTGGCAGGTATTCGCATACGCACTACTGACAGCTGCTGAAGTTATGGTAAGCATCACATGCCTTGAGTTCAGCTATACTCAAGCTCCACCGAGCATTAAATCAATTGTTATGAGCTGCTACCTTGCTAGCATTGCCATCGGAAATGAATTTACTGCTGTAATTAATGCTATGATTAGTCGACCGCCGCTTGATCAGTGGCTTTCGGGAGCAAACTATTACTGGTTTTTCACCGGAGTCATGCTCTGTGCAGCAATCGCTTTTGTTGGCGTAGCGCTTCGCTACAGTGGCCGAACATACAACCCTGACTCAGCCTAAAGAACTTTTTTTATTACGGAGATGCCCCATGCACAACCAGCCTGCAAACACAACCAGCCACAACGCTCACTTGACTCGTAGACATTTTGGCATGGCAGCAGCTGGTCTTCTGATCGCATCGCATCGACGATTCATCAGTGCAGACGAGACTCCTTCTGTTGAAGCTCCTCTTTTCAAAATCTCGCTCGCCCAGTGGTCACTTCACAAAGCATTATTCAAGGGCCAGATAGACAATCTTGATTTCCCTCGCGAATCAAAGAGAACCTATGGCATTGATGCTGTTGAGTATGTGAACCAGTTCTTCAAAGACAAGGCAAAAGACTACGACTACCTTGCTCAACTCAACCAGCGAGCCGCTGATGAAGGTGTCACAAATGTTCTCATTATGTGTGACGGCCTCGGCAAACTTGGTGACCCTGACGAAAAGGCGAGAACCACGGCAATCGAGAATCATTTTCCGTGGGTTGAGGCGGCAAAACGTTTGGGCTGTCACTCCATCCGAGTCAATGCTGCTAGTAAAGGGTCATATGAAGAACAACAGAAACTTGCCGTTGATGGCCTTTCTCGACTGTCTGAATATGCAGCTCAACTCGAACTCAATGTCATTGTTGAAAATCACGGTGGCCTCTCCAGCGATGGCAAATGGCTCGCGGGTGTGATGACGCAGATCAACCGCCCCAATGCCGGAACGCTCCCTGATTTTGGAAATTTCAAAGAGTACGACCGTTACAAGGGCGTTGAAGAACTCATGCCATACGCAAAGGGTGTTAGTGCAAAAAGCCATGACTTCGATGCCAATGGCGATGAAACAAAGACTGACTATCGGCGGATGCTCAAGCTCGTCCTAGACGCCGGATACCACGGCTACGTTGGAGTGGAGTACGAAGGCAAAACTATTCCAGAACCTGACGGCATCAAGGCAACAAAGTTACTGCTCGAAAAAGTTCGTGATGAAATGAGTACTTCCTGACAGCGCCCGCTTGTCCGGCAATCATTCTGCGATTATCGACCTGACGAGATTAACGAGAAATCGAGATCAACGACCACAGGAAAGTGGTCGGAAATTTCAAGGCTATTCGCGTGGCAGATAAATGCACGCTTGAGCCCCGTAGCCAGTTCCTTGCTTAGCAGAATGTGATCAATCAAAGTAAAGACATCATCACCGTCAGCTGCCCCATTCTCATTGTAATCCCAATGCGATGAGAAGCGATCAGCGACTCGTGAGATACTCGCAGCAGCATTCACGAGTTCATTACCGTCTCGTTGTGAATCGATGTCCTTCAGCAGTTGCAAGACGGCGGTCTGTGTCTTCCGGGTCGGATCTGCCATTTCTACATCTGGGTCATAGTCATTCAGATCACCAAGAATAATGGGCGAATAACCCCGCCCTACAATCTCTCGCTGCACAATCCGCCGGACAATTGCCGCCTCTGCCATCCGCTGGGCATTGGCTTGCGCATCACTTGGATTACTTTTGAGATGAAGGCCAATGAGCCCGAGCTTGTGTCCAAAAAGACTAAAAAAACAGACTGCGTGCCTCTTCAGGACAGCAATTGATTCAGCCTGCTCTCCCTCCTCCTGTGGTTTGCCATAACGCTCAGCAGTCCAAGGCAATGAAGCGGATCCATTCTGGACATCACGAAGCCGTGGGGTTGGATCTGGTGCAAACAGATGGATACGTCTGCCTTCGATCCTGTCTGGTTTCACGCGAGACACAAAAGCAACATCAAACCCTGTGTAACTGTCACGACCATCAACATGATAGGACCGAAAGTCACCGAGACCTTTTTCACGAAGAAGCGCAGCTAAGGCATCACCTGCTTCGGGCGAAGACACCTCTGACACGACGAGAATATCCGGATTCACGACCTCTACCACCGCCGCAACACCTTCGAGATGCCGTATTCGTCCCGGAGGGAACCGATATCGAGCAAAGCGACTCCATTCACCAGGGACAGTGAGCGACTCAACGTTGAAGCATGCAATACGAACACATGATGACTGGTCGTGGCTTTGAACCCTTGGGTGCTCTGCGTCCAGACTCCTCAGTGGTGTGAGCACACCCCACCAAAAAATTATTTGCACAATTATGCTGCTGCCTGATTGACGGGTGCCCACCTTCATCGTTACATTCTCTTTCATCTATTGGGGCTATGGACCGGAGGAACGGTCCATAGCCTTTTTTTATTCACTTCGATCTCCTCAGCAGCATAAGAAATTTCATCTAACCTATGCCAACAGCTCCATTCGACAACGATACATCACACCACTCATATGATTTTGACACCTACAAAGCCAACGCCAAAAAGCACACGTGCAGCACTTCTATCAACGGAATTATCCGTGTAAGTGAAACGTCTGTCGGCAAAGGCGTGTTCGCACGACGTCATATCCATGAAGGCTTACTCCTGAGTGAAATCCATGGAAAAGTGCTCGAAGACTACCCGGAAGACTCCAGCTACTGCATGGCTCTTCCGAGTGGAAAACTCCTGGAACCCACCGCTCCCCTTCGTTTCCTGAACCACAGTTGCGATCCGAACTGTGAACTTTTCTACTGGGAGGACGAAGAAACTAACCTGCAGGAAGATCGGCTGTGGCTGCAAACAATCCGACCAATCGTTCCGGGCGAACAACTACTGATCGATTACTGCTGGCCAGCAGATGCAGCAATCCCATGCCGGTGCGGCGCACCAACATGTCGCGGCTGGATAGTGGACCCGGACGAGTTCCACCTCCTGCCAATTTCGGAAAATGGCGACAATGGAGCCTCCTTGCAGTCATATTGATTTCCTGCATGGCAGGCTACGGGCTGAGTCGCATTCGGATTGACGATGACCTCCGTTCGTTACTTCGAAGCGTTCGTCCCACAAGTTTATTCAGTGCTTCTGACGCTACACGTGTTGATGAAGAATTTGCTCTTATCGATGCCATTGGCAATCGCTTTGGTGCACCCGATCGTGATTGCATCATTCGTGTCAATCGTCCTGATGGCGACATCTTTCACGAGCCGGGGCTCTCTCAACTTCGAAGTCTTGTCAAAGATCTTGAGCAACTGCCTGACGTGAGCCAGGTTCGCTCTATGTTTGAAGTTCGTCGACAGGGTGTCGCCGGGGCACTACTACCTGTCATTCCCAAGTCGGCTGGTCAGCTTGACGCTCAATCAATCATTGAAGCGCGTGCTCGCGCCCATGAACATCCGTTAATCAGTGGTCAACTCCTCTCAACTGATGGATCCACGGCATTGTGTATCGTTCGGCTGACCGCTGGTGCCGATAAGCCTCCACGCCTTGGACATGCTGTCGAATCAATCGAATCAACTCTTTCAGTATTTGATGCGGAGGGCATCAGTGTGCAACTGACAGGCCTCCCCGCCTTGCGGCACCAGGCTGCTCTTGCACTTAGACAGGACATGCTCATTTTCAACTCACTTGGACTGACGCTTGCTTTTATTCTGTCTGCCACGCTCGCTCGCAGTCTTCGTTCGACGGTCGTTGCATGCATTCCACCGGCTGTTGGTGCAGTCTGGGCCATGGGAATCCTAGGGCTTTTCGGTGCACCGATTAATCTTCTCACCAGCGTCGTTCCATCTCTTGCTCTCGTTGTTGGCACGTGTGACTCCATCCATTTTATTGAGGATATGCGGCGAAGTGTCCGCCGCGGCACGCATCAGATAATTGCTTCAAGTAACGCAATTCGACGAGTTGGTACAGCATGTGGTCTCACCAGTATTGTCACAGCGGTTGGATTCGCATCGCTTGCCGCTGCTCGTATTGAAGCTGTCCGCACATTTGGTATTGCAGCCGCTGCGGGCGCACTTGCAAGTTTTGCAGCCGTCACACTACTGACTCCACTCCTTGCATCAACTCAATTCTGTCAGGGGCTTCGTCTGGGGCGATCGTGGCGACTCGCAAGCCGCATTGCCGGCACGCTCACAGCCTTTTCGATCCGTCATGCTCGTCCGATTGCAGCAATCGGTCTTGTTGGAACACTGTTGCTGACTGCAATTGGCATACAGGTCGATGCAGATAATCGTGTCGTCGACTCTCTTCCTCGCCAGGCCAAGTCCTCACAGGCGCTTGTCGCCGTTGATAAAGAGTTTGGTGGGGTAATGGGTGTTGACGTTGTTGTTCGCTGGCCAGAAGACGTGAGCTGGCGGAGTGACGAACTCTTAAACACGCTGAATGACATTCATGCCATCCTGAACACTGCAGAGGCAACAAGTCGTCCTCTCTCGCTGGCATCAGTCACAAATTCAATGCCACCTCGGGTGCGTCGCAGACTCTCTGCTGATACTGTCAATGAAATGGTTGATCCAGATACAAGAATGGCAATCGTGCGCGCACGCGTTCGTGATGCTGGGTCTCGCCAGCTTGAAACCGTCTATGCAGATATTCGTACAGAGCTTGATGCCTTGGCAGCAACTCGCGATGGCTGGCATTTTGACCTTTCAGGCATGTCTGTTATTTCGGCCCGAAACATTCGGCAACTCATCACTGATCTCGGCGGCAGTCTACTTCTGGAAGTAGCCGTCATTGCCATCATTCTTGCCCTCGCCTTTCGATCACCAGTTGCTGGTATTGTGAGCCTGATTCCAAACGTCTTTCCGTTGGCCGTCATTGCAGCTGTCCTTGTCCTGACAGGTCGATCGCTCGATCCGGCCACTGTGATTGTCTTCAACGTCTGTCTTGGTCTCGCAGTAGATGACACCGTTCACGTCATGGCTGCACTGGCTAGAAACCGCCGAGAGGGCGTTTCGATTGCCAGTGCGATGCGCCGCGCAATAGTCGAAACAGGAAACCCGGTCGTGCTCGGTGGACTGGTTCTTGGTGTTGGGTTTGCAGCCGTAACCGTCAGCAGCGTGCCGTCACTCGCAGGTTTCGGACGCCTCGCATGTGCTGCAATTGCTGCTGCAACAGTCGCTGAGCTTATCCTTCTGCCTGCCGTCCTCGTCGTAACAGATGATCTTCTTCGACGATCTGCGCGTCTTGGCAGGGCATGGAAGCATGACCCGATTTTTGGGCCAGCACCAACCAACGCGCCCGTTGCCGGCATGACAGCCCCCTCTACATAAGCAGCCTGAATCTTCTCACTCTTTGAGTGCCTTTTGAGAAATGACTCAGAAGGTCGTCCTGCACGATCTCAGACGCAGAGTCTTTCAGATTCTCATATTGTTATGTGTCGTCTGATAAATAAAAAGGACATAACTACTAGAACCAAATAGCCTCATACCGCAATATAAAAACAAATTGGATCATCGAGCGTAGAAAACAAAGAGGCTTTTACTAGCCCTTCACCTCGCAACCATGAGGCACGCACGATGGCACGCAAGGCTCGACTGTCGACTCATCAAAGACACGTCCATCTCCTTCACGAGTCGCTTGAAAATCGCTACTTGATGACAG
>ERZ802830.717-NODE-717-length-32694-cov-9.00867_pt1 | contig 32694 bp, 26 predicted proteins | sample MGYA00345654_ERZ802830 | MGnify/ENA primary metagenome ERZ802830 (study PRJEB30503, sample SAMEA104212375) | marine metagenome | biome: Westerlies Biome; feature: [SRF] surface water layer (ENVO:00010504) within the epipelagic zone...; material: water... | reverse complement strand
AGAGAGAAAAGCCATGAGACTACTGCAAAACAATATCAATTATTTGGCCGCGATACTTGTAATTTCTTTCGCTGGGAACGTGGTGTTTTCTCAATCCCAGTACCCATCAAACTTGCTCGCGCAAAAGGGAAACTTTTCTGCCGGGGCGGCCAGGGCACTTGGACAACCTTTTCAGGGAGTGGCTACTTCGGATGGTATTATACCCGGACTTTTTCCAATCAAATCCACAGGGGTCTCAACGGCACCGATAAGGGAAGCGGCCGACAGATTCCTAGCAACTTTGAGTACCGCTGATTTATCGCGAGTTCACTTCGCGATAAATGACCCTGAATGGCGAGATTGGTCAAATGTTGACGTTGGGATTTTTCCTCGTCGTGGAATTAGTCTTGAAGAGATGAACGAAGCGCAAAAGGATTCTGCTTGGGAGCTTCTTGCTGCTGCCTTGAGTGCTGAGGGGCTTGAGCAAACACAGAACATTATGAAAACTGAACAAACACTTTTTGAAATTAATGGTGAGCCAATCAGGTATGGCACTGAAAAATATTATTTCACAATGATGGGCATCCCGTCTTCAGATAGCCCTTGGGGATTTCAGCTTGATGGACACCATCTTGTAATCAATTATTTCGTGCTAGGGGATCAAGTTGTAATGACTCCGGCTTTTTGGGGTGGAGAACCGGTTTATGCAGATTCGGGAATGTATGAAGGCAACCATATCTTACAAAACGAGCAGGATGCCGGGCTCCAACTAATGCAATCTCTTGATGCAGCCCAAAAGCGAGCGGCAACTGTCGACCCAGAGAAAGTGAGGAATAATCAAGTAGCAGCGGCGAATCAAGATAACTTGATCTTGGACTATGAGGGCATTAAGGGGGCTGACCTAACTAGCCAGCAGAAACTCAACTTATTGAATGTCATTCGTTCATTTGTAGGTGCTTTACGGAATCCTCATGCGGAAGTAACAATGGATGAGATAGGTCAGCATATCGATGATACGTACTTCTCTTGGGTTGGTGAGTCGGCGGATGATTCTGTGTTTTACTATCGCATCCACAGCCCAGTTATTTTGATTGAATTTGACCACCAAGGCCCAGTGGGCACGTTGAACAAAAACCCAGCGGGAGTGCCCAGCAGAGACCACATTCACACTGTAGTGAGGACTCCTAACGGCAACGATTATGGCAAAGATTTGTTGGCACAGCATTTGTTAGCTGATCACTAGCGCCGAGTTTTCCTGGAAACTTTTTTATTACTAAGGTTACAAACGATAATGAAAATAATATTGAAGCTTATATGCGTTATTTCCGCTGCTTTTCTTTTAGCAAACAATTTAGTGATCGCGCAGTCTTTAAACCCTTTCGGGATTCCAACTGAGGAAACACCAACCCCCGCTGCTAACGTCGTCGCCGCGGCGGGGTCTCGAGCCCAAGGTTGGCTGGGTCAAGGTCGTTCAGAGGTAATCGCGCGTCACGGTATTGTCGCTACCAGCGACACCTTGGCAGCTCAGGCCGGCTTAGAAATCTTGCAAAATGGGGGCAATGCAATTGATGCTGCGGTAGCGGCAGGAGCGGTTCTTGACGTGACATCGCAAAATGACACCGGCTTAGCGGGCGATCTCTTTGCACTAGTTTATATAGCAGAAGACAAAAAGCTTTACGCGCTCAATTCTGCTGGCTGGGCTCCTTCTGGCTGGACTCCGGAGTTCTTTAAGAATGATCTTGACCTCCAGTCTGTGCCAGGGTCTGGAGTTAACGCAGCTACAGTGCCTGGTGCAGTCTCGGGGTACGATGCCTTGCTCTCTCGATTCGGTACTTTTGGATTTTTGGAAACGTTTGAGCGCGCTGCACGTATCGCGGAAGAGGGATGGGGGCAAGGTGAACGCCGCCACAGAGATTTGGTGTCATCCGAAAGTAAATTACGTAATGATGAGTATTCGGCGCAGGTATTCCTAGAAAATGGTAGGGCCCCGGATTTGTATAAGATCTTGCGAAATCCGGATTTAGCAAGCGCACTGCGCTTAATTCAGGCAGATGGTCGAGACGCGTTCTACAAGGGTGCGATTGCGGATGCTCTAGTCGCTCGAGTTCAAAAAGGGGGTGGTGTGATGACTCACGCGGATCTCGCTGAATTTAAATCTGAGTGGGTAGATCCTATTTCGACGAATTATCACGGTTACGACATTTTTCAATTACCACCCCCAGGGCAGGGCTGGGCTGGACTTGAAATGTTAAACATTCTAGAGGCCTGTGCGCCCCATCATGACTTGAATCTTACTTCGTTGGGCCCCTCCAATCCGGATTACTGGCACTTAATGGTAGAAGCTAAAAAATTAGCGTACTCCGATTTGCAGGCCTACAATGGCGACCCACTTTTTGTGGACGTTCCTCTGGCCAAACTATTAGATAAGTCTTACGCTGCCGGGCTCTGCGATCGGATAGATATGAACCGTGCCTCAGAGCCTTCCGTGCAGGGGGGATTAGATGGAGGGACCATTTATCTAACGACAGCAGATCGATGGGGCAATATGGTATCGTTCATACATAGCATTTTTTCAGTGTACGGGTCTGGCGTGACTATCCCGCCGTATGGCATGGTACTTCACAATCGCGGAGTGGCTTTTTCTCTTGATGCTGATTCCCCGAATGTTGTTGCTCCAAGAAAGCGTCCTTTCCATTCAATAATTGCGGGTTTTGCCATGCAAAATGGAGAACCTTTGATGACATTTGGCAACATGGGTGGAGCCGTCCAGCCTGAAACGCATGCGCAGCATATGGTGAATGTTATCGATCACGGTATGAACATACAGATGACGACAGATGCTGCGAGGTTTCCCCATAGTCAAAATAGCAACCGGCTATCTTTAGAGCATAATTTGTATAATTTAGTAGGTAGATCTCTGGAGGCAAAAGGTCATGAAGTGCGACCTGTTAATGGAAGCGCGGTGGGTGGCTATCAGGGCATCTTGTTTACGAAAGATTTAAATTTGCCTGAGCCTACCTATTCCCAGCAGAGTATCGAGGAAGATCATCCAGTGAATGGTATCTACAGAGCTGGTTCAGATCACCGAAAAGATGGGGGTGCAGTTGGTTGGTAGGCGACATGAATGGCAGACTAAATCAAAAGCACTAATCGCACCATCCGAATAAGTCCTAAAACAATGCTGAAATTAATTCAAAATTAAGTAATAGTCAGTAGGCGTTAAAATATGGAAATGATTTCCGAGCAAAGAATAGCTGCAACCAGAGAAGAAGTGTGGGCTGCTCTCAACGATACCGAGGTTTTAAAACAGTCAATGCCGGGTTGTGAATCTTTTGAGCCAATAGGCGAGAATATTTTTGAAGCACGGATTACAACCAAAGTGGGACCTGTAAAGGCTAAGTTCAAGTTTAAGGTTGAATTGACTAACATCACCGCGCCTCAGGGCTACACTATTAAGGGTGAGGGCCAGGGTGGTGTGGCAGGTTTCGCCAAGGGGTCTGCCAAGGTCGAATTAGCAGAATATGGTGCTGAGACAATCCTAGTTTACAATGTGCAAGCCAGTGTTGGAGGAAAACTAGCTCAGCTTGGCGCGCGCTTGATAGATGGAACTGCGAAAAAAATGTCCGATGAATTTTTTGGGAATTTTAACGACTTGCTAAGCTCAGGCGATTCCACTTGACCTGAGTCGGTCAATCTTTAAAACTGATCAACCCTACTAATAATAGGTAAAAGCTGAAAGAGAGCGTGGCAGATTATGCCATTCAAGAAATAAGGGAGAAAATGATGCCAACTGTTTCAATGAACGTGAACGGTCAATCGATAAGCCGGGACGTAGAAGAAAGAACGCTACTGGTCCAATTCCTGAGAGAACATCTAAAATTAACGGGTACTCATGTCGGTTGCGATACTAGCCAATGCGGTGCTTGTGTTATCCATGTTGATGGTGTTTCTGTTAAATCTTGCACAATGTTGGCTATCCAGGCTGAAGGGTGTGAAGTAAAAACGATCGAGGGCCTAGCAAATAATAATGAATTGCATCCTATGCAGCAGGCTTTTAAAGATAATCACGGATTGCAGTGCGGGTTCTGTACGCCTGGCATGGTGATGAGCGGTATAGATATCGTAAATAGAAATGGGAGCGACGTTAGCGAGGAGACGGTAAGAAAAGAGCTAGAGGGCAATATATGTCGGTGCACCGGTTACCACAATATTGTTAAAGCAATTCAAGCTGGCGCTAAAAATATGGGGGTCGAATAAGATGATCGAAAATGGTATTGGCGCAAGTGTGCGCCGCAAAGAAGATAATAGGTTCTTAACCGGCAAGGGTAATTATACTGATGATGTGAATGTGGTAGGTCAAACACATGCCTACTTTGTTCGCTCACCTCACGCTCACGCAAAGATAAATAACATAGACACCTCTGAGGCGATCTCCTCTGAGGGTGTGATCGCTGTTTTTACCGGGGACGATTTAGCTGCTGATGGAATAGGTCCTCTGATTTGCGGTGTTAACGTCACTGGCGATGACGGCGAGCCCCACAAGTCTCCGGCCCACCCAGCTCTAGCGCAGGGCAAGGTGAACTACGTGGGCGACCATGTGGCGGTCGTGATAGCAGAAACCTTGGACCAGGCCAAGGATGCCGCGGAAAAGGTGGAGGTTGATTATGGTCAGCTTCCAGCGGTCACAGACACAGCTACTGCTGCAGAGAGTTCGCAACAGCAAATCCATACCGAGGCGCCAAATAACATTTGTTATAACTGGCCGTTTGGAGATAAAGATGCGGTTGATAAAGCTTTTGATGCTGCGCACAAAACTGCATCGCTCGACTTAATAAATAACCGAATGGTAACCAACCCAATGGAGCCAAGGGCAGCTGTGGGGGATTACAACGCTGGAACCGAAGAAATTTGTCTACATTTAACTACTCAGAACCCTCACGTACACCGATTGGTTCTGTCCGCGTTTAACCAGTTGGCGCCGGAGCATAAATTGCGTGTCGTCGGGCCGGATGTTGGTGGTGGTTTTGGTGTAAAGATTTTCGTCTATGCTGAAGAACTTGTTGTCGGTTGGGCGTGTCGTAAGGTCAACAGACCAGTTAAATGGACTTCGGACAGGACGGAGGCGTTCATGGCGGATGCTCATGGGCGAGATCATGTAGCATTTGCTGAGATGGCAATGGACGATCAAGGTAAGTTTCTGGCAATGCGCGTAAAGACTACTGCAAATTTGGGTGCCTATTTATCGACCTTTGCGACTATGGTTCCAAGTTACCTTTATGCGTTTTTGCTCGCGGGTCAGTATTCTACCCCGCTAATTTATTCTGAGGTGAAAGCAGTATTTACGAATACTGCTCCGGTAGATGCCGCGCGCGGTGCTGGCAGGCCGGAAGCAACCTACTTGCTTGAGCGTCTCGTTGACGTTTGTGCTGAGGCGATGAAATTAGACCCTGCGGAGATTCGAAGACGTAACTTTATACCAGTCGAGGCTTTTCCTTACCAAACACCTGTAGTCCAATGTTATGACTCAGGGGATTATCCGGCTGCTTTAGATAAAGCATTAAGCTTGGCTGACTATGACGGTTTCGATGCGAGAGCAGAGGAAGCAAAATCTCGCGGAAAGCGACGAGGGATTGGTTTGTCCTCGTATGTTGAGGCGTGCGGGATAGCTCCATCGGCAGCAGTAGGCCAGCTAGGAGCGGGTGTGGGCCTTTGGGAAAGCGCTCAAGTGCGCTTTAATCCGACAGGGAATGTACAGGTGTTTACTGGAACACACTCTCATGGGCAAGGGCATGAGACTACTTTTGCGCAGCTGATTACAGAACAGCTTGGAGTGCCGCTCGAGAATATTGAGATCATCCATGGCGACACCGCTAAAACTCAATTTGGTATGGGTACTTATGGTTCCCGGTCGCTAGCAGTTGGTGGTGTAGCAATTGCGAAGGCATGTGAGAAGCTCATCGCAAAAGGTAAAAAAATTGCGGCACATGCTTTGGAAGCTGCTGAGGGCGATATCGAATTTGCCGAAGGAAACTTCGCAGTGGCTGGCACGGATAAATCCATGAACATTGCTGAGGTGGCATTTAATGCTTATGTACCGCACTCTTATCCTGAAGGTCTAGAACCTGGCTTCGATGAAAACGCATTCTTTGACCCTCTTAATTTCTCGTTCCCGGCTGGAACTCATGTCTGCGAAGTTGAAGTAGACCCAGAGACTGGGGAGGTAGAAATTGTTAAGTATTCAGCGGTAGATGATTTTGGGAGGTTGATAAATCCAATGATTGTGGAAGGGCAAGTTCATGGAGGTATCGTCCATGGGGTTGGTCAAGCATTGCTGGAAGGTTGTCAGTATGATTCGGACGGACAGTTAATCACAGCTTCGTATATGGATTATGCGATGCCACGAGCAGATAATGTACCTAGTTTTGATGTCGATTATGCTCCGACGAATCCACCAGATAACCCGCTGGGTGTAAAGGGTTGCGGTGAGGCTGGAGCAATAGGCGCACCGCCTGCAGTAATCAACGCAATAACTAACGCTTTAGGCATTAAACATATCGATATGCCGGCAACGCCTGAGAACGTGTGGCGAGCCGCTCAATTGGCGTCGTAAAAATAAAGGGGAATGATTTATGTATAATTTTTCTTACGAAAAGGTTGGCAGTGTAGATGAAGCTGCCGAGTTGATAAGAGATGATGAGGAAGGAAAACTCTTGGCGGGTGGTCAAACTATGCTTCCGACGATGAAGCACCGATTGGCTAGTCCGAGTAATCTCGTTGACTTGGGCGGGATTCAAGAATTAAAAGAAATCAGTTCTGATGGTGATTGGGTGATAATTGGCGCCATGACCACTCATGCAAGGGTTGCAGCGTCGATAGAGGTTAAGGAGGCTATTCCCTCACTGGCAAAACTAGCTGGAAATATTGGTGACCCTGCTGTACGTAATAGAGGGACAATAGGAGGCTCCATAGCTAACAACGATCCCGCTGCTGATTACCCCGCAGCGGTAATCGCTCTCGGCGCTACTGTAATTACTAATAAGCGAGAGATTGCCGGAGATGATTTCTTCAAAGGCATGTTTGAGACGGCTTTAGAAGATGATGAAATCATTACTGCGGTGAAATTTCCTAGAGCTGAGACGGCCGCTTACATGAAGTTCGAGAATCCCGCTTCGCGATACGCTATCGCCGGAGTCTTCTTGGTCAAATCCGAAAATGGGGTACGAGTAGGGGTCACAGGAGCGACGTCATGTGCGCATCGTGGTCTAAGACTTGAAGAAGCCTTAAATAGTGACTTTTCTCCGAATTCGATAGACGGAGTAGAATTGCCTTTAGAAGAAATGAATTCTGATATACATGCGAGTTCTGAGTACCGTGCCCATTTAGTGAAGGTTATGACTAAGCGCGCAGTTGAGGCTTGTAGCTAGAAAAATGGGAATTGATATTCCAGCGAGTATAGATGAAACACTGACCCTCTTGTCAGAGTCCCACTATATTGCGGATCGTTCTCTGGCAACTACACTCTACCTATCACTTAAAATGGGAAAGCCTCTTTTCCTTGAAGGTGAGGCAGGCGTCGGAAAGACTGAGGTCGCAAAAGTGCTCTCTTCGGCATTAGGGCGCAAGCTGGTTCGGCTCCAGTGCTACGAGGGCTTAGATATCAATTCTGCAGTCTATGAATGGAATTACTCTGGGCAGATGATTGAGATCAGGTTAGCGGAGGCGTCGGGGGGTATCGATAAAAAGTCGTTGTCCGGCGATGTGTTTTCCAAAAAGTTTTTAATAGAGAGGCCACTACTGCAGGCTTTGAAAACGGAGAATGGACAACCACCCGTACTATTGATTGACGAGCTAGACCGAACTGACGAACCATTTGAGGCTTTTTTATTGGAATTGCTCTCAGATTTTCAGATAACGATCCCTGAAATTGGAACAATAAAGGCTGAACAGCCGCCGTTAGTCATCGTTACCTCGAATCGGACCAGGGAAATTCATGATGCTTTGAAACGGCGCTGCCTTTATCACTGGGTAGATTACCCCAGCGCGGAACGAGAGTTTCAAATCATTCAGGCTAAATTGCCTGGAATCGATAAGCAGTTGAGTGCTCAACTGGTCGCGTATGTTCAGCACTTAAGAGATGAAGACTTGTTTAAACTTCCCGGCGTTGCGGAGACCTTAGATTGGGCTGAAGCTTTGACACAACTAGATAAGGTGGCGCTGGACAGTGAGGCAGTAGACAATACTCTGGGAACGTTACTCAAGTACCAAGATGATATTGCAAAGATTCGTGGTAGCGAAGCTGCTCAGATTTTAGAGCGAGTTAAATTAGAACTCGCTGAAGCTTCTTGATGGACAAAGAGGAGCACGAAGGACGAATTACTGAAAATATTCTTTATTTCTCTAGATTGCTTCGCGCCGCCGGTTTGCCTGTTGGCTCACGTGAGGTCTTGGATGCAACAAAAGCGCTTGCGTTAGTTGGAATTTCTTCAAGAGAGGATCTGTACTGGCTATTGTTCTCCAACTTTGTAAGCAGGAGCGATCATAGAGAACTATTTGATCAAGCGTTTCATATATTCTGGAAGAATCCAAGAATCATGGAGCGTATGGCAGGTTTAATGTTACCTGTTATGCGCGTCGAGGAAGATGACTCTCAACAGATTTCTAGGCGGATAAGCGATGCGGTAGCACCCGGAGTTGAACCATCTAAAAGAGCAGAGGGCGAAGAAACTAAAATAGAGTTTGATGCTAGCTTCACGTTTGCTGATAGTGAGGTGCTCCAGGATAAAGATTTTGAGCAGATGTCATCACGTGAAATTGAAGAAGCAAAGAAAGCCATAAAAGAACTAAAACTGCCTATATCGAGCGTTCGGACACGCAGATATCGTCCCGGCGGTAAAAGCCGTGTTATTGACATGCGTCGAACTCTTAAGATGTCTTTACGTGCACCCGATTCGATTCCTCTTATTTACAGAAGCCATCAGTTAAGACGCCCACCAGTGGTGATAATTTGCGATATATCCGGGTCTATGGATCAGTATAGCCGGATGTTTTTACACTTCATGCATTCAGTAACCAATGATAGGGACAGAGTGCATTGCTTTGTTTTTGGAACGCGACTGACCAATGTTTCCAGGCATCTTAAAAACAAGGATATTGATGTTGCGTTAGAAAACGCTTCACAATCTGTCAAGGATTGGTCTGGTGGAACTCGGATTGGTTTTTGTCTTAGGCAGTTTAATAATTATTGGTCGAGAAGGGTTCTAGCGCAGGGGGCAGTTTGCATCCTTGTTACTGATGGACTGGATCGTGATCAGACGGATGGCTTGGAGAAAGAAATGGAGAGACTTAATAAGTCCGTGAGAAAGTTAATTTGGTTAAATCCGCTCCTAAGATACGAGGGGTTTGAGCCAAAGGCACGCGGTATTCGCGCTATGTTACCTTATGTTGACGACTTTAAGACTGCACATAATATTAAAAGCCTCATAGATTTATCAAAAATGCTTTCGACACCTGATCAGAAGAATCTTCATTTCTTAGAGGCTATCAGTGGCTAAAACTCAGTTTTTTTATCGAAGCTGGATTATTGCAACCTATCTTTTGTTGCTAGCCTTGATCATACCTTGGTACTGGCCTGAAGAGGATGTCAGATACTTCCTTGGAATCCCACTTTGGGCAATAGCAAGCCTTGGCGGTTTGTTCCTGACCTCTTGTTTTACTGCTTGGATCTGTTTGCGAATTGAAGGGCGAAAACATTGAGTAACTTGTTGCCTTTTGGTTTCGGTGCTTGGATATTTTTTAGTTGCTACTTGGTTTCCCTTCTGCTGTTGGGGTGGCTAGGCCGGAAGGCGCGGAAAGAAGATTCGATGCAGGACTTCTACTTGGCTAGCAGGGGTTTTAGCTTTGGGGTTTTGTTCTTAACGCTATACGCAACGCAATACAGTGGAAATACAGTTTTTGGTGTTGCAGGTGCGAGTTATCGTCTTGGCTTTTCCTGGCTGATAAGTGTGCACTATATGATGGCAATAATAGTTTTCTATCAAACCTTTGCTTTTAAGTTACATTCTTTGGCTAGTCATAAGGGTTTTGTTACTCCGGTGGATTTTATTTGGGAGCGATTCCGCTCGCGAGGCTTGTCGACATTGGCATCGATTGTGATGATAGTCGCTCTTAGCAACTATCTATTAGCTCAGTTGATGACTATGGGGAGAGCAATGCAGGGGCTGGCTGGTCCGGCTGGTGATGTTGCTTATAACTATGGTGTTATCAGTCTTGCTTTAATCATGGTTGTTTATGGAACGCTAGGTGGTATCAGAGCTATCGCCTGGACCGACGTAATTCAGGGGGCGGTACTTTTTATAGGCTTCATATTGTTAATGTTTTTAATGATAGAAGAATTTGGACCACTTTCCTTGGCCACAGAAACGATAGCAAGATCAGAAAATTCAATAAAGCTAATGCGACCTGACGCGTTAATGTTAAGAGAATGGCTAAGTTACATACTTTTGGTGGGAATCGGTGGAGCATTATATCCGCAGGCAATACAGCGTATTTACTCGGCTAGATCTGTGGGTACACTAAGGCGCAGTTTTGCAGCCATGGCTTTCATGCCGTTTATTTCGGTGTTGATTTCAATAATTGTTGGTATTTACGCATTGGCTTATTTGCCTGGCCTTGAAGGTGCAGAAACAGATCAGGCGTTTGCGAGTATTCTTAGGGTCATCCAAGAGAGCTCTTTATTTGGCTACGCACTTGTGGTTGTAATCTTCAGCGCTGTTCTTGCTGCCCTGATGTCAACAGCGGACTCCGCAATGCTTTCGATTTCCTCGATGTTTACAAAAGACATTTACTCTGCTCACATAAAACCTAATGCGAAAGAGTCTGAGCTGACTAGTTTAGGTAAACGCTGTTCCTGGGTCGTAGTCGCCGTGCTCAGTGCCTTTGCAATAGTACTTAAGGAGCAAACTTCACTTATAAGTTTGCTTGATCGCAAATTTGATTTGCTGGTTCAGATTTCACCTGCTTTTATGCTTGGTATCCATTGGCCGAAATTGAAAGCAGAGCCGGTATTGATCGGCCTCATCACCGGTTTGGTTATTTCTTTACTACTAGCTTTTGGGCAATTTAGCTTCATTGTGAACGGCAAGCTCTGGGGCTTTCACCCAGGGTTTTATGGCCTAGTCGCTAATCTTTTTATCGCCGTGGCGGGTTCTATATATTGGCCGAGGTTTGAAAAACAAGCACTATCAGCGAGTGAGACTCATACGAGCCCGATTGATTAGTCTGAGCGGATTCCACCTCTGAGAATCCCAATTCTGTGTGGGCTTTGCCGTAATGACTTCTTCCAAGCTCGACCCTTGCCCGGCTACGGTACTTTCCAAGCAATCAGTTGCGGCGCTGGTTCTGTCAAAACAGCGATGACCAAATATTGGTTGCCGGCAGCTTGATACATGATTGGCGCTGCAATTGCCCGCGCCGGAATTTCAATAGAGCCAAGTTCCTCACCGGTTGCTTTATCGCGTGCGACCAGCAGAGATCCATCTTGATAGTTCTGAGCATGCACCAAAAAATTTGGTGTAGCGACTATGGGGTGTCGGCCACCACCACCTAAAGGGGGCAGGTCTATTCCTTCTAATGCAGGATTGTTTTCAACGTTTGGAGCGCGATCACCGTTCGGCACTTGCCAGAGGATTTCACCCCTATTCATATCTATCGCTGTTATCGTGGAGTAAGGTGGTTTTAGTAGCGGGAGCCCTCTCGGTCCTCGAGTTCCGCCATAAGATATCCGACGGTAGCGAAGACTTGACTCTTCTGGATCGGTCTCAACCACCACTGGCACTGAAATTGAATCCGAGGATGGTATGTAGATGACTGCACTTTCTGGATCAACGGCTGCTCCCATCCAATTGGCACCACCGCCAGCGCTTGGTCTGAGAATAGTGCCTCGGTTACCACCAGGTACAGACACGCTAGGCGGCGTGAAGAGCGGCCCATAGGTATAATTATCTAAAATTTCTACCGCCTCCGCGTGAATTGCCGGAGTAAAGTCGACTAGATCTTCAGTCGAAAGACCTTGTCTCTCGAACGCCGGCGGTTTGGTTGGGAAAGGTTGAGTAGGGGAGAGGCGTTCCCCAGGAATGAGAGGCAACTGAGGGACTTCTCTCTCTTCAATTACCCAAACAGGTTCTCCCGTCTCTCGGTCGAAAGTGTATACGAAGCCTTGCTTAGTTATCTGCGCTAATGCCTTAATCTGCCTGCCTTCCACTGTTATATCTATCAGGTTTGGGGCGGCGGGTGGATCGTAGTCCCATAGTCCGTGATGAATCATCTGGAAGTGCCAGCGTCTCTCGCCGGTCGCGGCATCAATTGCTACAACACTTTGACTGAACAAATTATCTCCTGGGCGATTACCACCGTAAAAGTCATCAGTGGGCGCGTCGATGGGCAGATAGACCAATCCAAGCTCTGGGTCAGCGCTCATCATCGACCATACTCCGGTATTTCCCGTACGTCGCCATGATTCCTCTTCCCAGGTATCAACACCATATTCTCCTGCCTCGGGAATCGTATGGAAATCCCAAACGTGTTCTCCTGTGACGATATTGTATCCTCTGACCCACATGGGTGGACGTTCACGGTTGATGGGTCTAGCTTGCGTGATTGATGAGGTGACAACGATATCGTCGACAACAATTGGCGGAGACACTACGGCTAACGGCTGAGCTCCCGTCCAATCAAGGACGTCTCTCGTGGCTCTGGGTAATCCCTCAGCAAGGTCAATTTTTCCGCCATTGAAGGCAGGGTCAGGTTCGCCTGTAGCCGCATCCAGGGACAAGAGGTAGCCGTCATTCAAGCCGGCCAATATGCGCTCGTTTTCACCGTCAGTCCAGTAGGCTAGTCCCCGGTTATGGTACCCAATGTAATTAATTGGTGAGCCAGACAAATAAACCTCAGGATTAAACGACCACAATGTTTCACCATTTATTGGGTCGAGTGCGGCTACTTGATTCAGAGCAGTAATAATGAATAACTTATCGCCAACCTTTAAGGGAGTGCCCTGAAAGTTATTGATACGAACAGCTTCATTAATTTGTTGAATTGCTTCAAGGTCCAGACCTCCGTCAATTGATGTCCAGGTCCATGCCACCTCTAATTCTTGAAAATTCTGTGCATTGATTTGATCGAGAGGTGAATACTTAGTCGAGCCTGTGTCGCCGCCGTAACTTGGCCAGTCTCCAGACAGAGTTCCGTATTGAGCCTGAGCTGGTCCAAAAAGTAATACACACAGGATGACTAAAATTAGGTCGGTTAGAAGACTTCGTTTGCTTGGGTCTCTCATTGGACTTCGCCTCGCTCAAGCCAAAAAGGAACTACGGTAACGCATAACTGATAAGTGTGTCAGTAGCCGTAATTAGGATGTACTGCTTATTATTGTTGCCGAGGAAAGTCATAGGATTCGCATTGCCTCTGCGCTCCATCTGGTCCTCCCAAATGATTTCGCCAGTGGTCGCATCAAGAGCTCTGAATCGATTATCGTCAGTTGCACCGATGAAAAGTAAATTGCTGCCAGTGACAAGAGCCCCAGCTCGACCGGGTCGCCCCGTGAGTTGTCGGTCAGCGGGGAGTCCTTCCGTTATACCTAATGGGATTTGCCACACAATTTCTCCGCTATTAGTGTCAACCGCGCTTAGTTGTCCCCACGGTGGCTTTTGGCATGGCATGCTCTGTCCATTAATCGTTACGTTAAAACCGCCTGGCCTTTGGCCCGGGCCGGAGAGTACATATGGCAAATCTGAGCCTGGCTCAGCCCCTTCCATCCAGCCAAGTGTTCCAATGTTTGCTGCAAACACGTAGACATAACCATTGTGTGGGTTATGGGCAATGCCTCCCCAGTTTGGACCTCCGGAAAGGCCTGGGAATAGCAGAGTTGTCGCTTCGCTTTCACTACCGGAGCGATATACCCAGGGGGTATAGGGTCCGTCATTATTTATACTTCCAGCTGAGCGAGCAAGTTCGCTGCAAGCGTTGGCATGCTCTTCGCTAGTGTCTTGTGCAGTCACCAAATCTGAGGGGTTGTAGTTCACTCTAGCCATGGGGCCGGGTTTCATGGGTATAGGTTGAGTAGCGAATGTCTCCTCTCCTGGCACGTTACTTTGTGGCACTGTTGTTTCTGTCACGCCATAAATTGGCTCGCCATTGTCTCTATTCAAAATAAATAGGTACCCAGACTTGGTCGTGACTCCGAGCGCTGGGGTGGTCTCGCCATTGTACGTCACATCAAATAAGGTAGGTGGTGCTGGGGGATCGTGGTCCCATAGGTCATGATGGATGGTCTGGAAGTGCCAATTGTACTCGCCTGAATGGATGTCGACAGCGACAATTGAATTAGCGTAAAGGTTTGCACCGGCGCGGTCCCCACCGTAAGCGAACGGGATCGGCGAGGCGAGAGGAATATAGAGCTCATCTTTTTGTTCATCTACAGTGAAATAGAAAGGCCAGGCGTTCGCTCCTAATCGACCTATCCAACTGTCATCCTCCCAGGTTTGATTGCCTGGTACTCCAGGAGAAGGGACAGATTCAAACTCCCAAATTTTGCTTCCGTTTAGGGCACTGAAAGCTCGAGCGTTGCCGATTCCACCTATTGCTCCCCGGGGGGTATTGGCTCCGACTACAATGACGTCTTTGTAAACAAAAGGTACCGAAATGTAAGGGATTCCCATGGCAACGCTACCCGACTCTCCAAACTCTAGATCCAATTCGCCAGTTTCGGCGTCCAAAGCCATTAGTTGATCGAAAGCGGTGTAAAAAATTCGAGGAGAGACTCCGCCTTGTCCGGGCCAATAGGTGACGCCCCGGCGAGACGGTGCATTTACCGGAACCGTGTGTGACCATAATTCTTCACCAGTTAAAGGGTTAAGCGCCACCACCCGGTCAACGGTCGGAATAAACATAACTCCGTCCACAACGATAGGCGTGACTTGAGAGTTTGGTTCTCTCGCAGATTCCGAAGAATTATTTCGAAGTGAATAGCTCCAGGCTATGTCAAGATCATTGACATTATCTCGCGTAACTTGGTCGAGGGGGGAGTAACCAGTACCAGAAGTGTTCCCGCGGTAGGTTGGCCACTCGACTGAAGAATACTGTCTTGTATTATCGGCACCTTGAAGATTACTGCCGATAAGCATGTATATTAAGATAAGTCCTTTACGAGCGGCTTGTTCCAGCAATTTCATGCTCTCTCCTCTGTATTTTTAACCATGCTTGTTTTCAAAAATATTTGATGAGTTTACGCCAATTTTAAAATAGTGTGTATGCTAACGAATATTGTGAGCCTTAAATGTCTAAAACCCGATCAATATCCGACGCAAGTGATGGTTTTGGGCTTATTAACGAGACTCCGATGAAGAGCACCATTGAACAAACGAAGGCTACGAGCTGACCGCTGACGCCATAGGGGAAGGTGTACCCCGCGAGTTGGGAAACAAAATTGATGATCAATGAAACGGTGATAGCTGTTACTGCTCCCCAAACGGAAGCACCTTTCCAATTAAGTCCGACAGCGACAACTGGGAAAATTGAAGCGGCGAATGTTCCCCATCCGAACGCACCAAGAAGTGCGACCAAAGTTGCGTCTTGGAAATGGGAATATAGAGCAAAGCTGGCCGCAACTAAGGCGAGCAATACTGTTACGATACGAGCCCAAAAAAGATCATTTTTTATACTTTTTCCCTGAATCGCTTTTGGAATATCGTGAATTATCGCGGCGGTTCCAATATTTAGAAAAGCGTCAGAGGTCGACATGATAGCTGCGAAAAGTCCGGCAAAGACAATGCCGGCCAATAAAGGATTAGTGAACATTGAAAGGAAGACAGAAGCTGCATCATCGGGAAGCGCCAAGGGCTCCACTCTACCATCTAAAACTGCAGCTCGCATAACGATACCAATGGATACCCACAGTAAGGCAGCCATGGCGTAACCGAATAAGGATAGTGGCAGCATACTACGATTGTCCCTCAAGTCTTTGTTCATCATCATCTTTGTGATGATGTGAGGCTGGCCGGCGAGCCCTAAACCAAACACGAAAAACCAACCTAAAGAAGACATAATGCCAGCTGCGCCATAGGGCATAACTGTTTCTGCGTCGTCCGCGAGGATAATTGATGTTGCTTCCTGCATACCCCCGTCGAAAACATTGGTGGCGGCTATTAGGATGAGAGCTCCGGCGACAATCATTATCGTTCCCTGAACCACATCGGTATATACCGATGCAATTATGCCTCCAGTGACACAGTAAAAAATTAACACTGCGGAAGAGATTGCTACGCAGGTGACTAAACCGACGTCGGCAAACATTTCTGTGCCTGAGAGTATTGCCTGCATCACCACGGCCATTGCGAGAATTTGGGTCGCCAAGTAGCCCATCACACCAAGAACAATGGTGACGGCTAACATGAACCGCACTGCCTCGCTTCCATAACGTGCGGCAACAATATCAGGTAGTGAAATACAGTCCCTCAGTTCGGCAATCATGCGGATCCGTTTGGAAACTAGGAAAAAGCATACTGCGTATCCAGTGGAAGAAATTATTACCATCCAAAATGAGCTTACGCCGATTGAGTAAACCAATCCGGGACCACCGACAAATCCAAATCCGCTAAGCGTACTTGAAAATAAGGCTAGACTGACCACAATGGGTCCAAGCCCCCGACTCGCAATGAAGAAATCACTTGTATCATGGGTGCGCCGCATCGCCCATAGTCCAGTCATTACGCAGAAAACCATGTAGATGATGACTGCGCCTATGATGATTTCTTGTCGGAATGCTTCCAAGAGTTCTACCTGTTGTTTTTATTCTTTTCCGCTAGCAGGGCATTAAATTTTTTTTCGTCTTCTAAAGAGAAAATAAACTTGTTGAACCCAAGACTGTAAATAAGGACTAGCGGTATTGCACTCAACCAAGTGCCATAGGTCTGCCACGCTGTGGCGTCGGGGAATCCGAAAAAGTAGTCTGTTTCTTGGGTGGCCAAAAAGGCTTGATGTCCGAAAAACATTTTCCATGCCACGAGGAGCATTAAAACGAGGCTTCCACCCATGTACGATAATAGCTCCGTAGTTCTGTATCGTTCAGGAACACCCAGAGTCGAGAGCAGTGTGATTTGAATGAGCAATAAACATTGGAACGAGAAACTGAGAAGGCCGATATGTTCAAGCCGAGCAGCTCCATCACCCCCTATCTGGAGGCCTGAATAGTCCGGGTGGGGTTTCCCACCTGCATCAGGCACAGTCTCCGTTAAACAGATTGCAACGAGTACCACGGCCATTATTACGGCCGTGAAAAAAATCGTGTGGATTAGGTGACCTCTCATATTGTGGCATTATGACTCATTAGAGCTATAAATTCTTGTTTGAGTTATGAAGAGGCTCTGGTTTTGCGGCAATAGTAAAGTGGCGCGTCAGGGTCTAGTTTTCGCCTTTTGTAGGAATTAACTAATTGATTTTCCGATTGATTTAATCGAGTGATCTCTTGACAAGCGTTCGACTAAGGTTCAAGGTTCCCTAAGTGGCAAATGGGTAAAAAACTAAAAGAGAGATGATGATGAATAAACCAAGTCAAGAAAGGGCCAACTACCTAATAAAAGTTGGGATGTTGGGTATGATGATTAGCCTTCTGTCCTCAGGCGTCATGGCGCAGCGGGGTTCAATGGCCGAATCAGGTAAACCTTATGCTCACGCTGGCCAGCAGCCAATTAATAATCTGCCGAACCCATATTTTACTGAGCGCAATTTTGGTTCGTTGCCAGATGGTCGCGTTTGGGGGTCTGTTAGCGCGATAAATGTCGATATTGATGGTGTACATATATGGGCAGGGGATCGTTGTGGTACAAACCAATGCGCAACAACACCAGATATTAATCCTATTGTTAGACTTGACCCGAATGGGCGAGTGGTTGCGCAGTTCGGCGCTGGTCAGATCCTTTGGCCCCACGGTATGGATGTGGATGGGGAGGGGAATATTTGGATCGCAGATGCGCGCATTGCAAATGAGCGTGAGCTTCTCATCAATCCCGCTGCAGCCAACATAGGTAGTTCTGTACTTAAGTTCAGTCCTGACGGCGAGTTATTATTGACGATAGGTACACCAGGTGAATTGGGCGATCCACCATCTCACTTAACTGATCCTAACGACGTTTTGATAGCGCCCAATGGACGTATTTTTATCGCTGAAACTCATGGTGCACAGTTTCAGGGGGAGCCTGATGACGAGACTAAGAGCCGAATAACTATGTGGGAGCCGGATGGGACTTACATAGGCCATTTTGGCGAGTATGGTTGGGATGACGGCCAGTTTCGTTCTCCACACTCGTTAGCTATGGACTCACAAGGTAGATTATTTGTGGCAGATCGAGGTAATAACCGGATTCAGATTTTTACACAAGATGGGGAATGGTTAGATACTTGGTATCAGTTCAGCCGTATCTCTGGTCTGTATATTGATCCTTCAAATGACATGTTATACGCCATCGACTCAGAAACTGATCCGAACTACAACCCGGGCGGTTGGAGAAAAGGTTTGCGCGTGGGTAATGCACGTAATGGAGAAGTGCTTTATTTCGTTCCACATCACAACTGCACTGGAAGGGGTTTTTCTGGCATGGGTGGAACTGGTTGCATGGGAGAAGGTGTTACGGCAGATAGAGCTGGAAATGTTTATGGCGGTGAAGTGGGTGTAATTACGGGTGTGCTCGTTTTGCGCCTAGCTTAATTCCCTAACACAGATAGGTTTTAGATTACGGGCGTGGTCTTTAGGCACCGCCCGTTTTTTTTGAGAGAATAATATGAGTGCTTTGTTTACACCTTTGATTTTTAAACGTGGCCCCAGTATGAAAAATCGTTTCATGCTTGCCCCGCTTACTAACAGTCAAAGCCATGATAATGGTGTACTTTCGGATGAGGAATTTCACTGGCTGACGATGAGATCCAAGGGTGGTTTTGGTTTGACGATGACTTGTGCTGCCCATGTACAAGCTATTGGTCAGGGTTTTCCAGGGCAGTTAGGTATTTTTGACGATAAGCACATAGAAGGATTAAGTCGATTAGCCCGCGCAATAAAGCAAGACGGGAGCGTTTCTGTTTGCCAGCTTCATCATGCGGGGATGCGGTCACCTGAGGATATCATCGAACAAACTCCCGTTTGCCCGTCTATTAATGAGGAGTTGGGCGCAAGGGCACTTTCGATAAGCGAAGTTGAAGGAGTCGTTGAAGATTTTATTACCGCTGCTGTTCGAGCTGAAAGTGCTGGTTTTGATGGTGTCGAGTTACACGGTGCACACGGATATCTCTTATGTCAGTTTTTTAGTAGCGAAACCAATCAGCGCGAAGATAGATATGGAGGAAGTCTTGTCAATCGTTCCAGAATACTATTTGAGATCTTAGATGGAATTCGGCAACGATGTCATCCAAACTTCCTGGTCGGCGTTAGACTTTCTCCAGAACGATTTGGTATGAAATTAAACGATAGCGTGATTATTGCCGAGAGGCTCTGTAATGAAGGGGACATAGATTTTCTTGATATGTCTCTTTGGGATGTTTTTAAAGAGCCTATCGAAGAGGATAAACAAGGCGCAAGCCTTCTATCTTATTTCACGGCGATAGAGCGAGGGGAGGTGCGCTTGGGAGTAGCGGGAAAAATAAGGACGCCAGCTGAAGTAGAAAAAGCATTTGCAAGCGGAGTAGATTGGATAATGCTGGGAAGAGCAGCGATTTTGCATCACAATTTCCCGGAACTAATGCAAAAGGAGCCTAGGTTCGAGCCTGTTACTAATCCGGTCTCACGCGAACATCTAGCACGAGAGGGGTTGTCGAAAAATTTCATCGAATACATGAGTACTTGGAAAGGTTTCGTGACGGAATCCGAGTAACTTACAAAGAGGGTTCAGTCTTTCTTTCGGTAAAGTGTTATTGATAGGCTTAATTAAATAATCTAATAGATAGAGCAGTATAATTATGACTCAAAAGTTCATTCAATTATTTACCGTGGGGTTACTTTTCCTGCTGTCAACAACAGCTGTGCTCAGCCAGCAGCGTATATCGAGCCCTGTGGGCCCTCCCGAAAATTGGGTTAGACCCTTTGAGGGCTTTCGAATTATTGGGAATCTATATGGTGTCGGAAGTTATGATTTAAGTGTCTTCTTGATTACTACGGAGGACGGTCATATTCTCATTAACACTGGGTTGGCAGATTCGACTCAAATGATTCGCAACAATATAGAGTCTTTAGGCTTCAAGCTGGAGGATATAAAAATCTTGTTAACGCAGCAGGCTCACTGGGACCATACCGCCGCGCTATCTGAGATTAAAGACATTACTGGTGCTGAAATATGGGCAACTGTGGGAGACGCCCGAGTCCTCGAGGATGGCGGATTTAGTGATCCTCATTTTGGTGGTCGAGAGAGTTTTCGTCCAGTTGATGTGGATAGAATTATCCGGGATGGGGAGATTATTCGGCTTGGTGACTTGGAGTTAACTGTGCATCATCATCCAGGCCATACTGAGGGCAGCTCGAGTTATTCCTTTGTGGTTGGTGGTGAGAGTGACATGGAATACAACGTTTTAGTTGCGAATATGGGCACCATTAATAATGGAAAGAGATTAACGATAGAGCCAACGTATGAGGGAGTTTCCCAAGATTTTCTTGCGACCTACCAAAAGCAAAAAGAAATGGATGTTGATGTGTGGGTTGCGGCGCACAATAGCCAATATAATATGCATGAAAAATATCGCTCTGGCCAGTCTTATAATCCGGAAACCTTTGTAGACCCGGCGGGTTTCTTGCGGGCTATTGAGGAGCTTGAAAGAAGGTATGAGGACTATATAGCTGTGGAACAATCTCAAAATTAAGAGCTTTTAAGGTCTAATTTTAGTTTTACAAAAGAATCTAAACTTCTTAAAGTGGCGCTAGTTAGGTAAAAGAAGATAACTGCCACCATTAAGCCTGCAGACGCACCAAGAATCGCGTTCGCCGCGCCAATGCTGTCTGCAGCGATAGCCATAGGGAAAACCCCGATTGGAGTCAGTCCAAAGGAAAGCAGCATGAAGCTGCTCATCCGCCCTCTGACGTTATCGTCAACCAGTAATTGAATGGCTGTGTTATTTACTGTCTGACACGCGCTGGCACAAACATTTGCAATGAGCAATGGGACCAGAGCGTAGTAAAAATTAATTGTTTGTGTAAATGCTGCGAGAAATATTCCAAACAAAAAGGTGCTACCAAGCATAATGTTTAGATAATTACCATCGTCCCCTCTTTTTGCTATCCACAGGGCACCGATTACGCCGCCTATGCCACCCGTCGCCATTAAGATGCCAACTCCGCTTTCACCTGCTTGCCAAGTCTCTTCTGCCATTACTACTAAGATGTTCTGAAAGGGCATGGCTAGAAACATCGGCAATAGACCAAAAAGTAGACAGATTAATACGGGCCGATTTTCAAAAATGTATCTAAAACCGTACCCAATATCTGCAAACAGAGGTTTCTTTTCGGCGGGACCTTCAACGGAGTAATTAGGCTTTATTCCAAGCATAAATAGGGTCGCCAAAAGGTATAGTGTTGTGGAGAAATAAAATGCATTCACAAAAGACGATTGTGCGATGATGATCCCCATCATCGCGGGCCCAGCCACTCGAGTTAAATTCAACGCCCCCGCTTGGAAAGCCAGTGCAGTCTGAAGGCGTTGATCTCCCACCACATTTACGGTGATTGCCATTCGCGCTGGCATAATGAAAGGGAACGCACAGCCGGCAACAAAAGCAGTACAAAGCATATGCCAAAATTCGAGTCGGCCAAGCAACAAGAGTGTTAACAGGAACAATTCATTTGCGATGATGAGTGACTGCCCAAAAATTAATAATTTCCTCCTCTCGACGCGGTCAGTCACCGCTCCGCCAATCAGAGAAGCAAAAATCATCGGGATGGCTATAATCAGATTTATATACGCAAGAGCCATTGCCTCTCCAGTGAGCTCCCAGGCAAGAAGTGAGCGCGTGAGCATTTGCCCCTGCATTGCAAGAAAGAACGACAGGTTTCCGAAAAATAACCACCGGAACTGTGGGATTTTAAAAACGGCTAAGGTGCTTGGCTGCGCTGGCTCGGAGCGGACTTCTGAACTGCTGATTTTTTTACTCCCTGTTTCGAGCGCGGAGTATAGCTCAATTATTGAATTAAATCGCGGAGCCTATAGCAGGTTTTTGTAGGCAGATTGCTCGGCTGGCAGTGACTCAATGATGGCAGCTATAGAATCATTGAAGCCTTCAAATTTTGACATAACAGAGAAGCTATGCAGGAAAACACGGATTCCAAAGACAATGGCTTTTGTCTCTGGCATTCGGAAGAGTGTTTGTCTTTCTACGCGCCAATAGTTTTTTTGCTCAATTTTTTCATGATCGCTAGAACCGGTCTTCCAGTACAAGTCGCCGTTTGGTTGAATTGACCAATTCAATCTTTGCACCGGCCTATCAGTCTTTAGATTCCTCATTAGTCGGTCAACTTTATCTGACATTTGATCTCTGTATCCTGGAACTGGTTTATGTATTTCGCTAACGGGCTTACCAATTTTACTTGGCAGGTCCCAATTTGAGGGCGAGCAGACGCTGGCTGCTGTTAAAACATATTTGTTCTCAATTTCTTCGAGTAGACAGATATCTTCCTGAACCCACAAGCTAGTTGACCAAAGGTCTGCCTCTGAGTAATTCAAGTCTAAATCAAATTTAGGATTAGTTAATTTTCCAGCGTTGATACGGTGAAATCGATGGTCGGTAATAAGGTGCTTTTCTAGCAAATATTTAAACTCATCTTGAGCTTCTTTTGAGGTAGGAAGTGCTTGATAAATCTGGCTAGGCCGCTTTTGCTTTTGCTCGAGCTTATGCCTTAAGAAAACTGGTGAGTCTTCGTCGACTATCATCCATTGTGATGGTAGGAGTTGTTTCAATCCCATTTCAAGAATTGTCGTTTGCTTGCCTCTAGGGAAAAAGTGGGGCGGCACCCTTGAATGCAAAATCACTCTAGCAGGTCGTCGCCAACATACTCAAATCGAGGTGTTCTGCGCCCATTTACTAAGATTTGCTCAAAAAACATTTCAAAAGGTCTGACCCAAAGGTCATAATTTCCATAAAGAGTCCTGTAGAGGACAAAAGGTTCCTCTGTCTCGCTATGGTGTACGATATCTATCAACTCGTATTCGCGTTGCTTGTAGTGCCTGTACTTTCCGCGCTTGATGTCGGAGTAATTTTTTCGCGCCATTTTTCATCTCATATGTACTGTGTTTTCCATCGCGGATAGCCTTCATTAATTCTTTAACTGTTATCGTAAGTTACAACTGGTGGTTTCTCTTCTGATGCTTCCAACGACGTGTGGAGGGTTCTTCTTTGTTTTGTCTGCCCCTGCGAGCTTGCGTCGCTTGAGCATCTCTCTTTTTCGTTCTGGGGAATTTCCCTTTTTTTCTTAATTCTTTCCACGACAGCACACCATCGCCGTTTTTATCCATTGCATCAAATTTAGCATCCTGCAGTTCATCGATATCGACGAATCGATCAAAATCGGTATCCATCTCTTTAAATTTCTTGGTGGCTGAACTTTTCTTGTTTTCAAGGATTTCCTTTGGAGGCTCCTTTGCGCCCAATTTTTTTTCGGTTGGCTGAAGAAATTCATCAAGGCTCAACATGCCATCTTCGTCGGCATCTATAGTTCCCAATTCGAACCAATTTCGCTCCTGAAACTCTAAAAAACTAATAACATCGTCTCCGTTAGTATCGAAATCTTGCAAACCAATTTTATCTCTTGGTTCCCTAGCAAGTATGGTTGATGCAAACACAACCGAAGTTGTCACTATCATCGCAAGAAATCTGTTCTTACCCATACTGCATCTCCTAGAAAAAGTCGGAACTATAAGTCGGAACTATAAATTGTATGAAGGCAATTAAAATACCGTCGATTAGAAACTTTCCGCAGCTTGCATGCTGCGCGCAAGCTTTCATGGAACTTCACGATAACATGATACTCTCATAGTGAAATTACATGTCATCTTAATCATAAGGAAATTTATAAAACAGTAAACTTTTAAAAAAAGATGGTTAAATAAGACCAACTCACTTTATTTTGATAAAATCCCGCCTCCGTTTTGGCCGATATAGTAAAAAAATTAGAGAAATAGTGGCTGTCGGCGGGGATTTACCTGTTTTTGAGCGGATTTGGGGAAAAGATGCAAGTTGTCGAAGAAAAATTAGATGATCTCGCTGCCGATGGCGCAGAGACCCTTGACGTTGTAGTTCGGTTTGCTGGCGATTCAGGTGATGGTATGCAGCTTACTGGCACCAACTTCACTCAGGCTACTGCCCTTTACGGCAATGACCTTTCAACGTTTCCAGATTTTCCAGCGGAAATCAGAGCCCCAGTGGGAGCTACTTTTGGCGTTTCCGCTTTTCAAATTTATTTTGGAGCTGAGGATGTAACTACTTCTGGTGACGACGTTGATGTTCTCGTCGCCATGAACCCGGCTGCTCTAATTACTAATCTTTCAAAATTAGTTAAGGGCGGGTTAATAATTGTTGACAGTGGAGCGTTCACTCAAAAAAATCTAACAAAAGCCAACTATGCATCGAACCCGCTCGAGGATGACTCTTTGGATGGTTATCGGGTCCTGAGTATCGACATACACAAACAAGTTCTCGCGGCAGTTGAGCCCTTTGGTCTAAGTCACAAAGACGCCTTACGTTGTAAAAATATGTGGACTCTGGGACTGGTTATGTGGCTTTTTGATCGCGACCGGACCGCAACAAGAGAAAGTCTGAACAAAAAATTTGCTACCAAACCACAGGTTGCAGAGGCAAATATTGCGGCGTTAAATGCAGGCCATGCTTATGGGGAAACTGCTGAGCTTCCAGCTGGTGTTCATATTTATAAGGTGCCTAAAGCAAAAGTTGCACCTGGAACTTATAGGAATATCACGGGCACACAATCGCTAGCTTATGGTTTGCTGGCGGGGTCGGAGTTGGCAGAGATTGATTTGCTGTTCGCCTCTTATCCTATTACGCCGGCATCCAATCTTTTACATGAACTATCATCAAAGAAAGGGCATCGCGTAAAGACGTTTCAAGCCGAGGATGAGATAGCCGCTGTTTGTTCAGCAATGGGAGCTTCTTTTGCAGGGTCCTTGGGGGTGACTTCCAGTGCTGGCCCCGGTATCGCTCTGAAGGCAGAGGGAATTTCATTAGCTGTAGCGGCGGAACTCCCGTTAGTGGTTGTAAATACACAGCGTGGCGGGCCATCGACTGGTCTGCCTACCAAAACAGAGCAGTCGGACTTTAATATGGCCGTATTTGGTCGCCATGGAGACACACCAATCCCTGTTATTGCTGCGTCTACCGCGACCGATTGTTTTGATGTGGCCATTGAAGCCGTGCGTTTAGCAATAAAGTATATGACGCCAGTTATGATACTAACAGATGGTTATCTTGCGAATGCATCTGAACCATGGAAGATTCCAAACTTTAACTCTTTCAAGCCCTTCAAGGTTCAATACTATAATAATCCTGTAGAATTCAGACCGTCGATAAGAGACAAAGATACGAAAGCAAGAGTTTGGGCGAGACCAGGCACCCCGGGGATGGAGCACCGAATTGGTGGTATAGAAAAAAGCTTTGAAACGGGTGATATTTCTTATGACCCAGCTAACCATCAGAAAATGACAGAGCTGAGGAAAGAAAAAGTGGCTAACATTTCGTTAGATGTACCACTCCAGGAAGTCTGTTATGGGGAGCGTGAAGGGAAGCTCGCTGTTCTGGGTTGGGGCTCCACCTACGGAGCTATTCACCAAGCAGTAAAAAAGGCAGTCGCTGAGGGTATGAAGGTCTCACACATTCATGTCCGGTACTTGGCACCTATGCCACGCAATCTCGGTGAGCTTTTGTCAAAATTTGAAACCGTGTTGGTTCCAGAAATGAACACCGGGCAGTTCATTAAGATGATTCGTTCAGAGTTTCTTATCGATGCGCAAGGGCTTAATAAAATTGCCGGACAACCATTCAAAATCCAAGAAATCCTGACGGCTATTACTGAAGAGCACAAAAGATGAATCAGGCGCTACCTACGTTAACACTTAAAGATTTTGCTTCAGATCAAGAGGTGCGCTGGTGTCCCGGATGCGGAGACTACGCGATACTAAAGACTATTCAAAGAGTCATGCCTGAGCTTAATAGACCCAAAGAAAATCAAGTATTCGTATCAGGTATTGGGTGCTCGTCTCGTTTCCCCTATTACATGAACACCTTTGGATTTCATACCATCCATGGGCGCGCGCCAGCTATAGCGACAGGTGTAAAACTAGCAAATCCCGAATTGGATGTCTGGGTCATTACTGGCGACGGTGATGGTTTCAGTATTGGCGGGAACCACATGATGCATGCTATTAGACGTAACGTTAATTTACAGATCTTACTCTTTAACAACGAGATCTATGGGCTAACCAAAGGCCAATATTCTCCGACCTCTCAAGTGGGTACACAATCACCTTCATCGCCTACTGGTTCTATTGACGCACCGCTTTCACCGTGCCTAGTGGGTCTCGGGTCTGGAGGGACCTTTATCGCCCGGTCAATCGATACTGAAGCAAAACACTTGTCGGCAATTGTTAAGAGAGGGAGTGAGCATAACGGGACCGCTTTTGTCGAAATTCTACAGAATTGCCCCATATACAACGATGGTGTGTTTACTCAAGTTAAGGATAAAAAGCTTGCTCCAGATTTTAGGGTTGAAGTGAGTCATGGAGAATCAATCACGTTCGGACAGAATAATGAAAAAGGCATAAAGTTGAACAGGGAGAGTTTAGCGCTTGAGGTGGTGCCGACTGCTGGCAACGAGGGCGAGATTCTTATCCATGATGAGAGAAACAAAGTTCAAGCTCAACTAATCGCAGAAATGAAGGGTCCCAATTTCCCAATAGCAGTGGGGGTCCTATATCGAGAGGAAAAGAGTTCATTCGTAGCCGATGTTTACGAAAAATTGAGCAACGAGGACCAGGAAAGAGCTTCGCTCCAAGCTTTGTTGGAAAGCGGGCAAACTTGGCAAGTTAAATAGTTGTCAGTGAGCAACTTTAAGCAATTCTCTAGCTTCTGTATTCAATTAAAGTCTGATTATTTCCTTTGTTTACGATGACCAATTTATTTGAGCGAGTCGCTTTCTCAAGAAGACTAGTTTGCGCTCACTTATCTTCCAATTAACACATTTGTGTACACAAAAAACGAATTTTGCTAGGCTCAGGAATCTAAGCTCGGGAGAAATTTATGGCTAGCTCTAAAAAGAATCACAAGGCTGATAGCTTTCCTAAGGATGGTCCAGTAGATACTTCTCGTAGGAATCTGATAAAAGGCGCGGGTATGGTCGGTGTCGCTGCGCTTGGAACCAGTGCAGAGAACATTATTGCCCAAGAAAGTTCGAAAGAGAGAAATATTAATACAATGATTTCGCGTGAGGCTCTTGAGGTGCTTACGGCGGACGAAGCTGAAACTCTTGAAGCTATTTGTGGTTGTCTTATACCGAGTGATGAGAACGGACCGGGTGCATTTGAAGCGCGAGCAGCACACTATATTGATAAGTCTCTTGCAAGTCATAACAAAAGCGCAAGGGATTACTATATGGTCAGTTTAGATGCAATTAATCAGTATTCAAAGAAGACACGAGGCAACGCTTTTCATCGACTAATTGATGATCATCAGTTTTCGATATTGTCGGCTGTCCAAGAAGATAAGGTGCCAGGTTGCTCGCCTAATGGGAGCGATTTTTTCAACATCGTTCGTAATCACACTATCGATGGAACTTTTTGCGATCCATATTATGGGGGAAACCAGAATTTTGTTGGGTGGGATATGCTTAACTACCCCGGAATTCGTTTGAGTGCATCTGAAACGGATGTTGCCCAAGGTCCGGATTTAACGCCTAATCATCAGTCAGCGTACGATCATGACACCTACACAAAAATGGTAATTAACGGATCTATGAATCAGCGCGGGGGACAGAGTGATGCCTAAGAAGCTTCCTAAGACTGATGTGGTAATTGTTGGAATGGGTGCCGCTGGTGGTGTTGCTGCCTTGCCTCTCACTAACGCAGGCTTAAAGGTTATAGGAATCGAGGCTGGTGGTTGGCTGAGTCCTCGGGATTTTGCTCCAGACGAGCTTAGGAATGGGGCCAGAAATTGGCCGCAATCAGTTCAGAAAGCTGCTAGCGAGGCTCCCACCGTTCGAGCGAATTCAAATCAAAAGGCAGTTCAAGGCGGGCACCCAATGATGAACGCGGTTGGTGGCACCACCATGCATTATTGGGCTCAGAGCTGGCGGTTAAACCCATGGGATTTTAAGGTTGTGAGTGCTACCAGAGATCGCTATGGGGCGGACCGTATCCCGACTGGTTCGACCGTTGAGGACTGGCCTTTTGGTTATGATGAACTTGAACCCTTTTATGAGAAAGTTGAATTTGCGGTCGGTATTTCAGGGCAAGCTGGTAATGTGAAGGGAAAAATCAATGCGGCTGGAAATGTCTTTGAGGGTGAGCGTCAAAGTGAGTATCCGATGAGACCTTTGCGCACATCCCCTTTCACAGAGTTAATGACAAATGCAGCCCAGCGTTTGGATTGGAGCCCTTTCCAAGGGCCAGCGGCGATCACAAGTGAGCTTTATGATGGTCGTCCCCCTTGTCAGTACCACGGCTTCTGCAACAAAGGTGGCTGTCACGTGCAAGCGAAGAGTTCGACGGCCTTTACAACTATTCCGAAGGCCATTGATACAGGCAACCTTGATGTCGTCACTTATGCTCGAGTGACTAACATAGTAACCGATAATGATGGCAAGGTTACCGGTGTCGATTATCTGAGAGGTAGCGAGGAGTTTTTTCAACCGGCAGACGTTGTCCTAATGGCAAGTTATGCCTATGAGAATGTTCGTCTTTTGCAGCTTTCGAAGTCGCGCAGCTTTCCTGACGGGTTGTCCAATAATAATGGGCAGGTTGGGAAGCATTATTTGAGCCATCACCAAGGGTCTCCGGTAATCGCGCTATTTCCGGAAGATCTTCATAATTGGTATGGGTTGCCCGCGCAGGGCGTAGCAATCGATGATTGGGCGGATGATAATTTTGACCATTCTGATTTAGATTTCATCGGCGGCGCAAACCTTTGGGCCCACACAGATAGAAAGCCCATTGGTGCTGCTAAGATGAGCACGTTCGGCCGAGCAAGTAACTGGGGTTCGGACTGGAAAAAATTTATTATGGACAATGCAGACAAAACCAATACAGCATATATCCAGAAAACTACTTTACCTTATGAGGGAAATTACTTGGATTTGGATCCTCAAGTGAAAGATCCACTCGGTTTCCCGGTGACTCGAATTACCGCGAGCTATAGGGAAAACGAGACACGGATAGCTGAATTCTCTCAAAACATGATGGAAAAGTGGTATCGCGAAGCGGGTGCGACTGAGATTATCAGGACAGGACTCGGCGGTGCGATGAGTGCTTCCACTCACGCATACGGTGGGACTCGAATGGGTAATAATAGCGAAACAAATGTAGTTGATCGCTGGGGCTTTTCCCATGAGGTGCCTAACTTAGGAGTGTTGGGGGCGTCTGTAATGGGCACCAGTGGTGCTCGTAATCCGACTCTAACTGTTCAGGCACTATCGTGGAGAACCTCGGAGCATCTTGTAGCGAACTGGCAGTCGATAGTTGGCTAAAAACTGGTTTCGTCGTTTTTTGAATTCTAAATTTTCCGACGGTTATTATGGCTGGTCATAAGCAAATCCTACCGATATTAGATTTGTTCAGGCTTTTTGCTGCCCTGCTTGTGGTGCTAGTGCATTACGAAATAATTTTTGGCCAATTCGTTGTGTATGGCTCTTTGGGTACGACAGCACTTTCTTGGTTTTTTATTTTGAGTGGTTTCATCATCACTTACAGCTATCCAGACTTCGATTCTTTCTCTGATCTCAAGAGATTTTATGTCCACCGGTTTATCAGAATTTATCCGGTTTATTTTTTGGCAGTCCTTGTCTCCGCGATTTTTGTCTCGGGGGGTGTTACCGCTTTAGGCGATCAGTTTTTTGAGCAAGTTAGGCGGCCTTTTGAAATTTCATATGATCTTCCTCAGGTGAAAGACTCTGAATTTTGGGCCATTTCGGCCTTAAGGCATTTGACTTTTACCCAGTCGCTTAGCAGCGTTGAAACTCTAAAGCTGGTATTTAATGGCCCTCTGTGGTCGCTGGTCTTAGAAGTATATTTCTATTTGGCATTTCCTCTGCTTCTAATTTTACTGAAGCCTATGAAAAGCCTTTCTAGAATCGCTATCGCTCTTATTTTTGGATACGTGCTTCAGTTTCTTTTGATTCAATATTTTTTGCCTGATGTTGAGTCTTTCAACGTCATGAATCTAAATGTTCCCATTTATACAAACCCAGCGATACGTGGTTTAGAGTTCGTGTTTGGCATGCTGCTTTATAAGGCTTTTGCTTTATTACCATCAATTACGAGGGAAGAGAAACACACGTCAACGCCGTTGTTTATGGCTATTTTTGGTTATTTGGTAATCAACGCAGTTGGGGAAAACTTTATTCCATACCAGTACAGTATGTTTTTTTCAGCTGTACCAGTTGTGGCATTATTAGTTTTCATACTCGCAAGGACTCATTGGTATCCTGTTGGCATGGGCAATAAACTTTGCCTATGGGCAGGGGGTATTAGCTATGTGCTCTACTGCTTTCACTGGCCATTAATGGAGATGATTCGATTCTGGAATTTAGTGCCTCAAAGTATTGCTTTTCCTTATCACTTAATTATCTTGATCCTGTTCCTTTTTTTAGTTTCCCATCTCATTTATCGGTGGATTGAAACACCGATTCGCAGGTTTCTTTATCGGAAATTTGAAACCAACCGAAACTCGGTCAACCATTGAGTTTTAATTGAATTTTTCCAATGAAACCTGCTTGTATTCTAGACACTACGGGGGATTTGTGATTATATCCAAAATCTCAAACATACCAGTCAGTAATACTAATAAAACAAAAGGTAGAACTATGAAGAATCAATGGCTGCTATCGGCAATCTCAGTGATTGTAATGGGTTGTTCGCCGGCGGAAAACACCACAACAAGCGAATCTCAACCTCAACCAGCTCAGGTCGTGTCCGCAGCAGAGGCTCCAGGTAACGATATCCCTCGAACTCCGGGCGGGAAGCCAGACTTCAATGGGATATGGCAGGCTTTGATGAATGCAAATGACAACCTTGAACCAGCAGCGCCGAAGGCGGCAAACCATCTTGTTCCGGGAGATTTTGTTCCGGTTCCCGGCCCTGAAGTTGTAGCGTTAGGTGCCGTTGGAGCGGTGCCAGCAAGTTTTGGTGTCGTTCAAGGGGGCGAAATTCCTTACAGAGCGGACATGTTGGCGCGGCGAGAGGAAAACCGAGAGAATTACTTGAGCATGGACCCCGAGATAAAGTGTTACATGCCGGGCGTACCTAGAGCCAATTATCAACCGCATCCTTTTCAGATTTTTCAAAGCGAGAGCGCTTTCTTTATAGCTTATTCGTTTGCTGGCGCTGTGAGAAATGTGTTCTTCGAGGATCCGGGTCCTGCGCCTGTTGATTCCTGGATGGGCCAGTCGTATGGCTACTGGGAGGGAGACACTTGGGTGGTTGAGGTAACCGGCCAAGATGAGAGGACTTGGTTTGATAGGGCTGGGAACTTTCATAGCTACGAAATGAAGGTGACAGAGCGCTGGAACCTCGTTTCTGAAAACGTGATCGAATATGAGGCTACCATCGAAGATCCTCAGACATTTACGAGGCCTTGGACAATCAAACTTCCGCTCTACCGCCGGCTGGAAGAGGGTTATGAGCTTCCGCAGTTTAAATGTGTCGAATTTGTGGAAGAAATGATGTACGGCAGATATCGTAAGGGGCGTGAGGGCGAACTTAATTTTCAGTTAAATAATTGATGTAGAGATTAAAAAGGGCCCAAATTTGTGCATTTCCTCTTGGAATTTCCTTGGGCCCTTGTGTAGAATACGAAGTGCGATTGATTCTGAGGTGGAATTCACGCCTAGCTAGGCGGGTTTAAAATAAATTTACGGACTAAAGCTAAAAACTAAGGTGAAATTATATGAAAACTAAACTTTTGGCGTTAGCGGCTGTGACGGCCGTTGGTATCGTCGCAATCAAGCCCCCAGCCACGGCGCATCACGCGTTCTCCGCTGAATTTGATGCAAACCTGCCTGTACGCCTGGGTGGCCCTATCACCCGCGTTGAGTGGATTAATCCGCATACCTGGATTCACCTAGACAATAACGATCCTGAGGCGACTAGGGATCCAGGTCCTTGGATGGTAGAGGGTGGCACGCCTAATACGCTCCTGCGAAGAGGGATAAACAGAAACTCGCTTCAGAGAGGTCAGGCTATCGTTGTAACCGGCTATCAGAGTAAAGATCGACTCTGTGAGCCTACTTGCCGAGCAAACGGACGGGACATCACCTTCCCAGATGGCCGTAAGCTCTTTATGGGTTCATCAGGAACTGGCGCGCCAAGAGACGGATCGGACGCCACTGAACAATAGCGTCATTTTAGCTTTCATAAAAACCTGATCGCAGCACGCGATCGGGTTTTTTTTTGCCTTCGATATAGCTTTAAGGCTCGG